>Ga0247611_10001339_pt1 | contig 44515 bp, 29 predicted proteins | sample 177DNAGHGhighgp2_FD_192422 | JGI IMG/M metagenome (GOLD analysis project Ga0247611, IMG submission 192422) | Sheep rumen microbial communities from Palmerston North, Manawatu-Wanganui, New Zealand - 1770 DNA GHGhigh gp2 | ecosystem: Host-associated > Mammals > Digestive system > Stomach > Rumen... | reverse complement strand
AGGTGATGTGGCAGCTTGCGGATGAAGCCCACGGTGTCGGTGAGTAGGAACGGGAGGTTGTCGATGACCACCTTGCGCACAGTGGTGTCGAGAGTAGCGAAGAGCTTGTTCTCGGCAAAGACGTCGCTCTTGCTGAGCATGTTCATGATGGTTGACTTGCCCACGTTAGTATATCCCACGAGTGCCACTCGTGTGAGCTTGCCACGGTTCTTGCGCTGAATGGTCTTCTGCTTGTCCCAGTTCTCGAGCTTCTGCTTGAGCAGCGATATTTTTTGCTTGACGATGCGGCGGTCGGTCTCGATTTGCTCCTCGCCCGGGCCACGCATTCCTATACCACCTCGCTGTCGCTCGAGGTGAGTCCACATGCCAGTGAGCCTGGGCAGCAGGTACTGGTATTGCGCTAGCTCGACCTGCATCTTGGCGTTGGCGGTCTGCGCTCGCTTGGCGAAGATGTCGAGGATGAGGCTTGTGCGGTCAAGCACCTTCACCTTGAGCACCTTCTCGATGTTAGACACCTGCTTGGGAGTGAGGTCGTCGTCGAAGATGGCGAGGTTGATGTCGTTCCCCTCGATATAGGTGGCGATTTCGTCGAGCTTGCCTTTGCCCACAAAGGTGGTGCGGTTAGGAGCGTCGCACTTTTGTGTGAATTTCTTCACTGTTTCGGCTCCTGCAGTCTCGGCCAGGAAATCGAGCTCGTCGAGATACTCCCGTGCTCGAGTTTCGTTTTGCTGTGGTGTGATAAGTCCCACCAGCACTGCTCGTTCTTGCTCAAGAGTGCTAATGCTGTTGCGTTTTTGGTCGTCGAGTAGTCCCATATTGGTAGTGTCAATCTATTGTGAGTGCAAAGATAATAATAAAGTGGTTAATTGTCAAGAAAAATCACCACAGCCGCTTCAAGCAAGGCCGTGGTGACGTGTGATATACTCAAGTGATGAGATTTATTTCTTAGGAGCCACTTTAGTGTAGCGCTTGTTTAGCTCGTTAACCACCTCGTTAGTGATGTCGAGGTTAGAATTCATGAACGACCCAGGCTGCTTGATTAAAATCATGTCGTAGTGGTTCTTGTTGGCATACTCGCGCAAGAAGTTCTCTACCGAGTCGTTGAGCTGTTTCTGGCTCTGTTGCATTTGGTTGGCGCTGCTTTCTTGAATCTTTGCCAGCTCGCTTTGTGCATTTTGCTGCATCTGCTGCAGTTTCTGCATGTCGGCTTTGTAGCTGGCTTCGTTATATTGGTTGTTCTGGTACTTCTTCTGCATGCTGTTCTCGAAGTTGGTGATTTGGTCGCTCAGTCGTCGTCCCGCCTGGTCATACTCGTTCTCGAGTCTTGTTGCCATTTCTTGGAAGTCTTTAGCGAGATTGTAGTTCTTTAAGATGCTGTCTTCCTCGATATACCTGATGGCGAGCTTTCCGTTAGGATCGAGAGGAGCGTCTTTTTCACTTTTAGAAGCGCTATTGCTCTTTTCTTTATTACCGTTGCAAGCTCCCATAGTGATGATTAAAGCCATAGCTACCATCATCAGTTTAAAAATAATACTAGATTTGTTCATTTCTTATTGTAAAGTTTTATAGTTATTATCAGTTGAATAGAGAGTGGTTGTGCCTCAATTAAAGAACTCGTCGTCGCGCGCGCAGTGGATGCCTCGTTTTTTCATCTCGGGGTTGCCGTGGATGTGTGTGTTAGGGAAACGTCCTCCCTTGACAAAGAACACCTTTATCCCCAGCAAAGCTATAGCCACCAAGAGCAATATCAGTGTCAAAACAAGTATCTTCATGAGTTTTCTTTCAAAAATGCGTGCAAATTTAAAAAAGGTTTCTGATAAATTGTTGATTATTTAAAAAAAAATTGTAATTTAGCGGTGGCAAAATGCCCGTTTTAACAATTATTTTGGAACGACTATTTTAACTAATAATTTTTATTAATAAATTAACTTACTATGACTATTAAAGATTTAAAACCTGCATTGGTTTGGCAGATTTTTGATGAGATCACTAAGGTGCCCCGTCCATCGGGCAATGAAGAAGGCAAGTTAGACAAAATCCGCGCATGGCTTGTAGATTTCGCCAAGAAACACAATCTGGAATACAAGATTGACAAGACTGGTAACGTGGCAATCTTCAGGCCTGCAGCCCCGGGCTACGAGAATTGCAAGGGCATTGTGCTGCAAGGTCACATGGACATGGTAGCCGAGAAAGGTCCTGGTTCTACCCACAACTTCGACACCGATCCCATCGAGACTATCATCGATGGTGAATGGGTTCGTGCCAACAACACCACCCTTGGCGCCGACGACGGCATGGGTCTCGCCATTGCACTTGCTGCAATGATCGAGCCATCGCTCCAGTGTGGTCCACTCGAGGCACTTGCTACCGTTGACGAGGAGACTGGCCTCACCGGCGCCAGCAATATTGAGGCCGATATGCTCGTGGGTGACTATCTTCTCAACCTCGACGAGGAGGAAGACGGCGTGATCACAATGGGTTGTGCCGGTGGCCTGGTGAGCATCTTCAAGTTCAACTACAAGCCCGAGGCCGCTCCTAAAGATCGCCTCTATTTCGAAATCAAGTTTGAGCATCTGCATGGCGGTCACAGTGGTGCCGACATCCACCTGGGCTATGCCACTACCACCAAGCTCAGCAGCCGTCTGCTGTGGAACATTGGCGCTAAGATGGACTATGTGCTGGCATGCATTGACGCTGGCAACCTGCACAACGCTATCGCTCATGCCGCCACCGTGGTTGTGGGCATCAAGCCCGAGGACAAGGAGCAGCTTAGCGTGGTTCTCAACACGTTCATCGCCGATGTTAAGAACGAGTACAAGCGCACCGAGCCCAAGATGGAAATCACCTGCAAGAGCGTAGATGTTCCCGAGACTATTATCGATACCGACACCGCACGCCGTGTTGTTGATGCCGTCTATGCTGCGCCTCACGGCATCGCTGCCATGAGCATGGAGATTCCCGGACTCGTTGAGACCTCGACCAACCTGGCCAGCGTTAAGATGCGCGAGGGCAACCAGATTGTTGTGGAGATGTTCCACCGCTCGTCGATAGAGAGTGGCAAGTATGACCTCACTCACAAGTGCGAGACAATCTTCCGCCTGGCTGGTGCCAACGAGATTATCAGCGAGGGTGGATACCAGGGCTGGGAGCCCATCGCCGACAGCCACCTGCTCACTGTTGCTCAAGAGCAATGGGAGAAGCTCTTTGGCATCAAGCCCGAGGTTAGAGCCATCCATGCAGGCCTTGAGTGCGGTCTGTTCCTCAAGGCACGTCCCGACATGGAGATGATTTCGTTTGGCCCCACACTGCGCGACGTTCACTCGCCAGCCGAGCGCTGCCACATCCCTGCTGTGGATAAGGCATGGAAGCAAGTTCAGGCCATCATCAAGGCACTTGCCGAGGAGAGCAAGTAAATCTCTCTATAGTTACCAGCAATAAAAAATACCTCCCAGCATTTTGAGCTGGGAGGCATTTTTTCCCTGTTTGTAAGTGAGTTTTATTATTGTGGAAGTGGTTCGCCGGTAGTGTATTTGTACGTTATTTTACCCTTAGAGTTAGTGGTGTACTGTATTTTGATCTCTTTAGCGGTTTTGCAGGCGTCAATAAACTTTTTCGGATTGAGCACGTTGTAAACTTTGCCGCCTTGTGAATCGTTGATATCTAATTTGAAATCTTGTGGTTCGCCATTGTCAAATCTAACTTTAATCAAGGATTTGCCATCGTCGTTAAGATTGTGAGTGTCAAGCAAGAGCGGTCTTAGAACAAAACTATTGTTAAAAATCAGAGCTACGTTCTTGCTATCTTCGATTGCGATGGCCGACAAAATATTGTCAATTGCTGGCTCATCACATTCAAGTGTCATCACTGTCGATACCTTGTCGGTCATCTCGTCTTTCTTCTCCACGCTTTGCCATTTCTTTACATCCTTAACCTCCTCGGTTTGGGCTTTGTCATCCGATGCCGATGTTGATGCCTCTTTGTTGCCACCACTGCAAGCTGTGAGAATCATTGCGCTGCTCAATAGCAGGCTTAATAGTTTGATTTTTTTCATTTTAATTGAGTGTTTTTTGAGTTAATAATAAAATTTTTTACAAATTTAGTGCCATTGTGACGAAAAGAGGTAGTCTATTTTAGTTCATTTTGGTTCATGCACAGCATTTTTTTTCGACAACTCGGCTTTGACAATAAAAACAAGCTGCACCGCAAAATTTAGTTTGCGATGCAGCCTCTTTGATGTTGTGTGTGAGAGTCGTTATGACTTCTTGCGAATTTGCACTTTTATAGGTCCGTGGAAGTTCATCTTGTCACCTCTAGGCAGCAGTATGTCGATGTGGTTGCGCAACCGTGGCGCCATCTTGTCCTTGACAATCCACACACCATTGAGGTTCTTGTTAGAGCACTCGATGATGACCTCGTCGCCCATTCTCACGCCCAGCTTCTTGAACAAGTCGTGCGAGAGGGCAACCCATTTAATCTCATAGTTTTTTAGCTTGTTGTTGTCGATTCTCGAGCCGCTGGCAGTTACCCATCCTGCGCCTCCCATGCCAGGGTGATACTTTGTGGCTGTCACAGTCATTTGACCACTTGCATTGAGTGAAACGATTAACAACGCTAACAAAAATAAAACTTTACGCATAAAATATGTGTTGGTTAATAACTGTGCTTCACGGCTTGCTACTTAGATTTAAGAAGCTTTGTAACGCTCGAAAAGCGCTGCAAAGTTACGCATTTTTTTTCAAATGGGCAAATGTGGTGGAAAGTCTTGATAGAGTGAATGTTGTGAAAAGGATTGCATGAATGTGAAAAATAGCCACCGGCGATAGTGGCGCTGGCGGCTATTTAGTGGGGATTTGAGTAAAAGTCTTTTATTCGCTCTTCTCGGGGTTGAACTCGGGTGGTACGTCATCAGGTTGTGACGGCTCTTGCTCGTCGCTAAGCTGCCCGCTAGGCAGTGCTACGCTGGTGTTGTCGCCGCCGCTGTCGTTGTTGCCGTTTTGCCCCTCACCCTCGATGATGTCGTTGCGCGATGTCCATTTGCGCTTGCCGAAGATGTGCTCCATGTCCTCGGTGTAGATCACCTCACGCTCGAGCAGCATTTGAGCCAGCTGGTGATGGCCTTCGCTATACTCGTTGAGCACCTCACGTGCCCGCTCATATTCCTTGTTGATGATTTCTTGCACCTCCTTGTCGATGGCTTGGGCTCGCTCCTCGCTGTAGGGCTTAGAGAAGCCATAGTTCTCGGAACTGTCGTAGTAGGACACATTAGGCAGCGAGTGTCCCATACCATAATAAGTTACCATAGCATAGGCGATTTTTGTTGCCCGCTCCAGGTCGTTGAGAGCTCCAGTGTCGATGATGCCCAGGAACATGTCCTCGGCGACACGCCCAGCCATGAGGGAGCATATCTTGTCGAGCAGCGCCTGGCGAGGTGTGATCTGTCGTTCTTCGGGCATGTACCATGCCGCGCCCAGTGCTTTGCCGCGTGGCACGATGGTGACCTTGATGAGCGGGTCGCCATATTGCAGCTGCCAGCTCACTGTGGCATGTCCTGCCTCGTGCACCGCTATAGACCTGCGCTCTTCCTCGGTCATGACCTTAGATGCTTTCTCTAGTCCACCAATGATGCGGTCGATAGCGTTGTTGAAGTCCTGCTTTTGCACGGCCACTTTGTTGTTGCGTGCGGCGATGAGTGCTGCCTCGTTGCACACGTTGGCAATGTCGGCTCCCGAGAATCCCGGTGTCTGTCGTGCCAGCAGGTTGAGGTCAACGCTGCCGTCGGTCTTGACGCCACGCAGGTGCACTTGGAAGATTTCCTTGCGGTCGTTGAGCTCAGGAAGATCTACATATATCTGCCTGTCGAAACGCCCTGCTCGCAGCAGTGCTTTGTCAAGAATATCGACACGGTTAGTAGCGGCAAGGATGATGATGCCGCTATTGGTGCCAAAGCCGTCCATCTCGGTGAGCAGCTGGTTGAGGGTGCTCTCCCGCTCATCGTTGCTGCCCATCTTGGGGTTGTTGCCACGAGCACGTCCCACGGCATCAATCTCGTCGATGAAAACGATGCATGGTGCTTTGTCCTTGGCCTGCTTGAAGAGGTCACGCACGCGTGATGCTCCCACTCCCACAAACATCTCCACGAAGTCGCTACCCGAGAGTGAGAAGAAAGGTACATCGGCCTCACCTGCCACGGCCTTAGCCAGCAGAGTCTTGCCAGTTCCTGGAGGCCCCACGAGCAGCGCCCCTTTTGGAATCTTGCCGCCGAGGTTGGTGTATCGCTTAGGGCTCTTGAGGAAGTCAACAATCTCGGCAACTTCGGTCTTGGCCTCGGCCAGTCCCGCCACGTCTTTAAATGTGACGCGCGACTTGTCGTTTTTGTCAAAGAGCTTGGCCTTAGACTTTCCCACACTGAAGATTCCCCCTCCAGCGCCTCCAGTCATTCGCCTAGACATGAAAATCCAGAACACTATGAGCAGCAGAATGGGCCCGAACCCCCAAATCCAGTAGGAGTAGTCGCTGGCGGTCTCATATTTCCACTTTCCTTGAAAGCCATGCTTGTCGCGTTGCTCACTCATGTAGTCCTCAAACTTGTCGGGGCTAGGGATGTTGAAAGCCAAGTAAGGTCTAGTCTTTGATGAAGACTTGGCATCGAGATTCAACCCATGTGCTCTGGCCACCGAGTCGTTGACATAGGCTCGTGCCTCATTCTTGTTGTTGTAAACCAAGATGCTATCGACTTGCCCTCTCTCGGCAAGTTCTTGGAATTGTGTCCAGTTGATGGATCGGCTGGGCGAGTAGTCATTAAAGAAGTACATACCCAGGATGATGGCCAGGATGATAATGTATAGCCACATTATGTTGAACCCGCCCTTTTTGTTTTGCGACGAGTTTCTGTTGCCCGAACTGCTATTGTTGCCAAAAAAATTGTTTGCCATTTAAGTTAGAAAGCTGAATAGTGATACATTAATCGAGATTAGGAATATGCCTTAAGTCGGCATCGGCCCAAAGTTCCTCAAGGTTGTAGCGCTGGCGCTCCTCGGGGAGAAAGATATGTGCAAAAACCGTGCCATAATCAATCACAATCCACTGTGAGTTTTGATATCCGTCGTAATTAAAAGGCTTTTGACCCGTTTTTTGTTGCACATATTCCCTCACACTGTCGGCGATGGCCTCCACTTGAATCTTGGTGTTTCCCGTTGCAATTACAAATGCTGTGGCTGTGGCGTACTCAAGCTTAGTGAGGTCGATGTGGGTGATGTCTCGGCCTTTTTTTTCTTGTATTCCCTCGATGATGCGTTCAATAAGTTCAGATGTTTCTGTCATTTTAAGATGTTTATAACTGTTTATTGCACAAAGGTAGAACATTTATTAATCATGACAAAAAAAATGTTGCCCGTTTTGATTTTTTTAGAAAAACAGATGAAAAATCGCCAGTAGAGCGATGCTACTAGCGATGATAGGAGTGATGATATGTTGAAGCCCTTGTTTAGAAAGGCAGGTCGTCTTGTGGTGTCTGCTCAAAACTCATGTCGGCAGCGGGTGCAGGAGGTGCTGGTGCCGCCGCTGGAGCATCGCTGGCGGCAGGTGCTGGTGCTGCGGCAGCAGTGGCGTTAGCGTCGATTTTCTCGGCCTTCCAGCCACGAATGTCGGTGTAGTAGCGTCCTTGGTACTCACGGCTCTCGATGTCGAAACTGAGGTTAACCATGTCTCCCACTTCAAGAGGATACTGGTCGGCTCGGTCTCCGAAGAAGTCAAAATAGATCTTCTTTGGGTAACTCTCAAGAGTTTCGAGCAGGTAGTTCTGCTTTTTCCAGGGGTTGCCAGCTTTAGAGGTGCCACTTTGGAGGTCAAACTTTTGTATAATCTTGCCTTTTATTTCCATTTTCTTGTGTTTTATGATGTTACTGTTTATGCGTTTTTTTGAAAAGTTGTGCAAAGTTAGTGAATCATTTTGGTTTATGAAAATATTGTGACGTGAATTTATTAACAATTTTAGATGAAAAGCGGCAAGCGGGCTAGGCAACAGCGAAGATTGCGCCTGTGGCTGGTGTGGCGCGGGGTGGTGGCTGGCAAAAGACTCCACCTGCCTAGCAATCAGTTGCCAGGCAGGTGGTAGTGGATAGGTTGAATTTAAAACCAGTGAGCAAGTTGGCAACTTGCGAAACTTGAGCTATGAGTCCACTTTAAAACATAAAAGCTCACGAATTAAACGAATTGTATTTCATTTATATTCAGATTGATGGATTTATCTTATGTGGCCGATTCTGTTTGATTATTCAAAAAAAGCGACTCTTTAAAGTGGATTCAGCTATTAATTGCCTAGGAGGATGTTGTAGATGACTGTCACGTCGCCAGTGGTGATTGAGCCGTCGCCATCTTGGTCTCCGTTGACTATTGCGCTGTTGTCTTCGTTGAGGATCCAGTTGTAGAGGGCAGTGACGTCGATAGTGGTGACTTCACCGTCGCCGTTCACGTCGCCTGGAACAGATGTTGAGGCGGGCATGTCGTTGACCGAGGCGGTTTGCACTGCTGTGCGGTCGTAGTGGACATACTTGATGTTGCCAAAGAGAATGTCGCCGTCCCATGCCTGAACAGGCAGGAGCTCGCCGTCGTCGTCATATTCCTCATCGGTGTTGTAGTGGCGCAGGTAGAATGAGTCGTAGCACCATTTTTGTGCAGCGCCCACTGCCTCGCCTTCACCAGTGAAGTGAACGAAAGGATCATTGTAGATGTCGAATGCCATGGTCTTCCATCCGCGGAAGTCGAGAATCACGTGCTCGTTCTGGATGAGGCCCGAAGCTCCCGAGCCGTTGAGGCGCACCATGTGGCACACTTGGTTGTTAGAGCCATCGGCATATACCTCGCACTGTAGCACAGCGTCGTAGCCATCGGTGAAATAGTAGTTCTGGCTATAGCTGCGGTATTCACGAATCTGCCACGGGCCGTCGCAATCTTGGTTGAACTCATAGTGCAGCAGATAGGAGTTGGTGAGGTCGGTGCGTGGCACGGTGCTTGTGAGTGCAATATAGTTGGAGTTGGCCTCGGCCACACCGTCTTTAGAAGTGGTGTGGGTAGTAGAACCCGAGCCGTCGGGGCTCCACCAGTGGTTGAGTGCCGAGCCATCTTCAATCATGGTGTAGTCGAGCACTGGACGATACTCTGTCATGAAGCGGATGTACTTAGTGATGGTGCTGGTGTTTCCCGAGATGTCGGTGAAGGTGCCGTTAATTTTGATGCGGTAGGTCTTGTCGAGCTTGAGGTCGGTGTTAGGATAGAAGTGAACCACCGAGGCATCGCGCACCACGGCATGGGTAGTGATGCCATCGACTGTCTCGCCGTCGGCACACTCGAGTACAACCACGTCGGTGGCATCGTCATCGTTCCATGCCAGCTCCTCGTTGAACTCAATGCGTATTGCTGGCCTGAGGGTGTAGAGCATAGTCTCGCCCTCGGCGGGAGTGGTGCTGGCGATGTAAGGTGGTTCGAGGTCGGCGGGCACGGTCATGAATGAGAACACGTAGTTGCCGCCTTCCACACCATCGGCGTCACCGTCGAGCAGTTGGTTGGTCTGCGAGTTGCGTGCCACGCTGCCGTCGATGGTGATGGTGTAGCTCATGTCGTCGAGCAGTTGGTTGAGTGCGATGCGCAGAGTGTAGTCGTTGTCCCAAGAGAGGCTCACGTTGCCTGCATTGTTGATAGCGAAAGCTTGCTCCACACTCTCTCGGTTCATGTTGCGCGAGAAGGTGAGCACCATGTCGTTGATGATCTTCACGGCATTGGGGTTGCTGATGTTGTTAGACGACACCACGGCAGGTGCGTTAGATGTGAGCTCGATGTTTCCCCATGTCACATTGTCGCCTGCCAAGCCTTGAGTGTCGTAACTCATGGTGACGGTCTTGGTGGCGCTGGTATAGCCAGGGCAGGAATAGGTTATCTCGTAGGTCTGACCAGGAGTGAGCCCTTCAAAGAGGAAGAAGCCGTTGTGTACCAGGTCTTTGCTGTTTACATAGTTGTGAAACAGCGACTCATAGCTGTCGGTGACTATGGTCTGTCCGTTGCAGGTGACGCTCACGTTGTCGATGGGCTGACCATTCTCGCTGTTCTTCACCACGCCGGCGAGCATCACCTTTTCGGGGCGGTCGAGGCCGCGATACTCCATGATGGAGCGGAAGGTGCCAAAAGCCTCAAGCCGCTTGTAGCTCTCGTTGATGTTAAGAGCCTGCTGCATGGGCAGGGTGTGGAAACCGCCCTCGCTCAGTAGCGACGCCATGTTGGTGCGTCGGTTCACCGAGAGGTAGGGATATTGGTTGGTGTGAGTGGTGGGCGAGGGGTCATACCAGCAGCGGTCATACCAGTTGCCGCGGGTGGTGGTCTCATACATCACGCTGGTGAGGTTGGGAGTGAGAATGTCGCCATAGGCTTTGCCGCCGTGAGGTGTTTTCTCAATCTCTACGCCATTCTTGCGCCATCCGCCAAAGAGCATGAGGGTGCTGTTGGTGTTGGCACCGGCATCGCTGTGTATTGAGTAGAAGAAATCGGCGCCCCAGGCGTTAGCCATGTCAGAGCGTTCCTCGAGGCTCACGTTGTCTTGGTCGTCGTCGCGGGTCATCTGTATGTTGTCGAGGGTGGCAGTGGTATATTGCATGAGGTATTCACGGGTGGCGAGCCCCACGCGCAGCACTTTCTGTGCCTCGGTGTAGCCATACATGCCCATGTTCTCGGTGCGGCTGTGTCCTGGGTCAATCCAGAGCTTGAAGTCGCCCCACTGAGCCTTGTCTTGGTCTTGTGCGTTGACAACTGGTGTTGTCGCGAAGCAGCCAATAGCAGCCACTATCGCAATTTTAGTAAAAGTCTTCATAGCTGCTATCAATAATTGAGGTTAATAATGTAGATTGCACCATCAGTGTCGTTGTCGAGGGCTAGCTTGGTGCCGTCGGGCGAGAGGGCGATGGTGACGGGAATGATGTCGCTGCTGGCAGTGATGTTGAAGGCGTTGCCGCTGTCAACGTTCACGCAGTAGATGTCGCTGCTGGTGAAGCGGTGTCCGTCGTCGGCGATGCGCGTCATCATCAGGTTGCGGCTGTCGGGGAGCCAGGTGGCGTGCGACCCCTTACCCAGGCTCACGAGGTTAGAGCCGTCGGCATTGCACACAAAGAGGCCTTTGGTCACGATTTGGAATGCGATTTTTGTGCCGTCGGGCGAGAGGGCGGGATTGATGACCCACTTGCCAGCGTAGTCGCTAAGAGCGGCAACCCTGGTGGTGGCGTTCTGTGGCTCGTCGAGCATGATTTGGAGGACATCGGTAGCCCCCGCCACTGCCGAGCGCTTGAGGTCGCGGGTTGCTGGTGCCACCACTTGTGCTTTGCCAGTGGCGACGTTCACGCGCTCGATGCGCGTCATGCGCTTCTGGTTCTCGATAGAGTAGGGGGTGCTCATGATTTCCTGGTTGCTTTCCCAGCGCATTTGGTAGCCAGCGCCTGGCGCTTGCGATACCTGGCGCAGGCCAGTGCCGTCGGCTTGCGACACCCATATCCCAACGAAGTTGTCGCCAGTGACCGCCAGTAGTGAGCCGTCGGGCGACCAGGTGGGAGCCATGAGGCCATGCTCCGCCTTGATGAGCAGCTGTGGCTCGCTCCACGAGGTGGGCTGTGCCATGATACTGCCACATGACAGCAATGCTGCTGCCGCAATGATTAGTTTTCGTTTCATTGGCTTTGAATGTGTTAATCGGTTAATAAATGGTTTTTTATTGTAAAGAATAGTAGTTTTAGTCGTGGCTTTTGATTTCATTTGCTAAGGTAGTGCATATTTTTGGATTGGCAAAATTTTTTTAGACTTTTTCAGGAAAACCATTCTTTTTCGTTGGTGTGTCATCTAGTGTGCATGCGTGGCGAGAGTAGTTTTTGGTGGTCCTTTTTCGCCCTCAAAACGCAGTGCCTAGCGTCGAGAAATGGCATTTTGTGCTGTTTTTTTGTTGCGATATTAAACTTTATTACTACTTTTGCGTCAAATTTCGCGATGTGGCCCTTATGGCCATCATTACTCGCGACAAGAAAAAACGAGTTTTTTACAATAAATTGACTAACTAAATTTTTAATTGTTATGAAAAAAATTGCAGTTGCACTCATGTGCACAATTCTTGCCACTGGCGCTGCCATGGCACAAAAACAATTCACTTTTGGCCCAAAGGTGGGCGTTGACTACACTCACTTTTGGGACACAGACGGAGACTATAGTGGAATGTTGAACTATCAGGCCGGTTTGTTTATGGAGTACCGCTTTAGTGACAGGTTCGCTATAGCTCCCGAGGTTGTGTTTGCTGCTCAAGGTGGAAAGAATAAATGGATTGATGTTGAAGATGTTGAAATAACTACAACTAATCATCTTAACTACATCAATGTGCCTGTTATGCTTAAGTTGTATGTTGTTCCCAGTAAGTTAAGCTTTGACTTTGGCCCTCAAGTTGGTTTTAATGTTTATAAGAAATCAACTGATAAGTGGAAAATTGGAGGTCAGAGTTTTAAGGACACAGATGATCTGAAGAACCTTAAGACGGTGGATTTCGCTCTTGGTTTTGGCTTGACCTACAACATTGCCGATGAAGTGTTTGTTCAAGGGCGTTACACCCTGGGCATGACAAAGCTGTTAGATGGTATCAATACCAAGAACGGCAACGCACAAATCGCAATAGGTTACCGCTTCTAATCAAGCGAGCTCCGCAAGAATTTATAAAAGAACTTAAACAAAAAGCGCTCGGGCACGTATGGTGCTCGGGCGCAGTTTTTTGTTTTGAACTAAAAGAGAACCGTCCCCAATGAGTTCATTTTGTCGTTTTGAACTAAAAGAGAACCGTCCCCAATGAGTTCATTTTTAGTTGCGGAAGATGATGTTGCCAGCTTGGGCGTCGATGGTGATGGGGCGCGAGCGATCCACTTTGTGGGCGATGATGTCGCGCGAAAGCTGGTTGAGGACTAGGTTCTGGATGGCACGCTTTACAGGTCGTGCGCCAAACTCTGGGTCGTAGCCCGCTTGCGCGAGCAGTGCCACAGCGGCGGGTGTGTAATCCAGCTCTATGCCGCTTGTGTGGAGCATCTTCTTCACGCTCTTGAGCTGCAGCTCCACGATTTGAGCAATCTGTTGCTCATCGAGTGGCGTGAACATGATAGTCTCGTCGATTCGGTTAAGGAACTCGGGACGGATGGTCTTCTTGAGCATGTTCATCACGTCGTTGCGAGTTTGATTGACAATCTGGTCATGATTCTGGGCGTTGAGGTGCTCAAAACGCTCACGGATGAGGCTTGAGCCCAGGTTGCTCGTCATGATGATGATGGTGTTCTTGAAGTTGACGGTGCGTCCCTTATTGTCGGTGAGTCGTCCGTCATCAAGCACTTGCAGCAGCACGTTAAACACGTCGGGGTGTGCTTTCTCAATCTCGTCGAAGAGCACCACGCTGTAAGGCTTGCGGCGCACGGCCTCGGTGAGTTGTCCTCCCTCGTCGTAGCCTACATAACCTGGAGGCGACCCTATGAGTCGTGTTACCGAGAATTTCTCTTGATACTCGCTCATGTCGATACGCGTCATCATGTTCTCGTCGTTGAAGAGGTAGTCGGCGAGAGCCTTGGCAAGCTCGGTCTTGCCCACACCGGTGGTGCCCAGGAAGATGAACGAACCTATGGGGCGTCGCGGGTCGTTGAGGCCAGCACGGCTGCGTCGCACGGCGTCGCTGATGGCTGTGATTGCCTCATCTTGACCTATTACGCGCTTGTGCAGCTCGTCCTCGAGGTGCAGCAGTTTCTCGCCCTCACTTTGCAGCATCTTGGTCACGGGGATTCCGGTCCAGCGCGATACCACCTCGGCAATGTCGTCGCTATCCACTTCCTCCTTGATGAGCGCGGTGTCGCCCTGCATGGAGCGCAACTGCTCTTGCAGTGCGGCGTTCTCGTCTTGCTTTTGCTTGATTAGTGAGTAGCGTATCTCGGCCACGCGGCCATAGTCGCCATTGCGCTCGGCGCGCTCGGCCTCGAAGTTAAGCTGCTCAATGTCGATTTTGTTCTGCTGAATGCGGTTGATAAGCTCCTTCTCGCTTTGCCACTTGGCCTTGTAGTCGTGCTCTCGGTCGCGCAGGTTGGCGAGTTGTTCGTCGAGCTGCTTGATGCGCTGCTCGTCGCCGTCGCGCTTAATGGCGGCTCGCTCAATCTCGAGCTGCGAGATTTTGCGTGTCACCTCGTCGAGCTCTTCGGGCACGCTGTCCATCTCGATGCGCAGCTTGGCGGCAGCCTCATCCACTAGGTCGATGGCCTTGTCGGGCAGGAAACGGTCGCTGATGTAACGCTGGCTCAGCTGCACGGCGGCGATGATGGCATCATCCTTGATACGCACCTTGTGGTGGTTCTCGTAGCGTTCCTTCAGTCCACGCAAGATGGCGATGGCGCTCTCCTCGTCGGGTTCATCAACCATCACAATCTGGAAACGTCGCTCCAGGGCTTTGTCCTTCTCGAAATACTTCTGGTACTCGTCGAGAGTGGTGGCGCCTATGCTGCGCAGGTCGCCGCGGGCCAGTGCTGGCTTGAGGATGTTGGCGGCATCCATGGCTCCGCTGCTCTTGCCGGCACCCACTAGGGTGTGAATCTCGTCGATGAAGAGGATAATCTCGCCTTGCGCTTGCGTGATCTCGTTGATTACCGCTTTGAGTCGTTCCTCAAACTCACCCTGATACTTGGCTCCGGCAATCAAGGCTCCCATGTCGAGCGAGAACACCTGCTTGTGCTTTAGGTTCTCGGGCACGTCGCCGCGCACGATACGTTGAGCAAGCCCCTCTACAATGGCAGTCTTGCCGGTGCCAGGCTCGCCAATGAGGATGGGGTTGTTCTTAGTGCGTCGGCTCAAGATTTGCAGCACACGACGAATCTCGTCGTCACGCCCTATCACGGGGTCGAGCTTGCCTTGGCGTGCGCGCTCGTTGAGGTTGATGGCATACTTGCCCAGGGCGTTGTACTGTTCTTCCGACTCTTGGCTGGTAGCCTTCTTGCCCTTGCGCAGCTCTTCGACTGCGGCTAGCAGCTCCTTTTTAGTGATACCAGCATCTTTGAGGATGGTGCTTGCTGGCGACGGCACCTCGTGCAGGGCCATGAGCAACGCCTCGATGGTGACATACTGGTCGCCCAGTTTCTGCGCCGTCTCGCTGGCCTTGTCGAGCACACGGCTGGCATCGTTGCTCAGGTAGGGCTCGCCGCCGTTCACCTTGGGCAGACGGGCGAGTTCGCTTTCCAGTGGTCGCTCAATCATCGACGGTGCGATGTCGAGCTTCTGCAAGATAAACTTCACCACACTCTCTCCCTCGGTCATCATCGCTTTAAGCAGATGCACGGGCTCGAGAGCTTGGTTGCCATTGCTGCGCGCCAGCGTGATGGCCCGCTGCAAGGTCTCTTGCGATTTGATGGTAAAATTGTTTAAATTCATATCGTTTTTTCTCCTTTCTGCCTAACAATATGCAAAGTCGGTGCCAATAGGGAGTGAGTGATGCAAATGACAGAAGAACAGATTTTTAGCAAACCAATCATGACAAATTGGCAGTACCAGAATAAGGCGTCCGATTAATTAAGAGTCATTGTTGTCCGACAAAAGAAAGGGGGGCGCCGCTGGCGACAAGTTAGAAGATATCAAATACCCCCTTTGAGACTTATTCCGCTCGCTATTGCTCGCTTCACAAGTCTCAAAGGGGGTTACTCAGAGGTCAGCCTTCGGCTGAAATGAAACAAAGGGGTCAGACCCCGATGTTTCATTTTTTAAGAGGACTCAAATAAAAGGATGGCTATTTTGAGATGATGTCTCGCATTTCTTTGAAGCCTATCTCGGTCTTCCAGATGTCGTCTTCTTTATAAAGGTGGAACTTCTTCTCTTTAGTAGTGCCGTCGCTATAGGTGAAGTCGCACACTACCTCGGTAAATTCGTCCTTCACTTTGGCTTTCTTGGCTGTTACCTTGAAGTCTTTGGCTTTAAGCTGCTTGAAAAACTCGTTCTTCTGATAGTCGCTGAATTTCTCGCTCTCTTTGAATTTCACAGCCTCTTTCAGGAACTTGATGTCGCCATTAGGAAGCTCCTGAAACAGGGCCTCTACAGCTTGCTTGGCATTGCGGTGATACTTGTCGGTGTCGAGCACTGCGCTGTCGCAGGAGTTGAGTCCTAATATGCACAAAAGGGAAAAGAAAAGTAATGCAGATAGATGTTTCATAATAAAATAAAATTAATGTGTGAATATTTCTTTGTGCAAAGATAATATATTGTTGTCAGTTCTCAGCTACTAGTCTATGATTTTCTTTTTCAAAATACCGAATAAAACTATTAAAATGGTAGTTTTTCAAGTTTTTTTCAAAAAAGTTGCAAAAATATTTGGTTTATAAAATAAACTACTTTATCTTTGCAACGGATTTATAAATCTAAAAAAATTTTATTCACCAATTAATGTTATGTAAGGAAAAAATGGAAGAGAAGAAATTAAACAGTCAAGAGAGCTTGGAGTTGATCACTAGCATGATTAACAAGACCAAGCGTAAAATGCGCGTTGGGCAAGGCAATTTGCTTTTGTGGTGGGGCTATGTCAGTGCTATCGTAGGTCTGCTTGTGGGTGTGTCATTGTTGTTAACAGGTGGCAATCCTGCTTGCAACTGGTTGTGGTTCCTGATTTGGATAGTAGGTGGCATCGGCATGCTGATTATCAACCGCAAGGACAAGGGTCGCATCGAGAAGGAGCCGTTCACCTATGTTGACCGCATCACAAGCAATTTGTGGGGCACCATAGGCTGGATGTTTGCCTTGGGCACTATCTTGTCTATAGCTTTTTTGTTCTTTGGCAAGGACACTTGGGTAATAATGCTTGTTTTCGCCTTTTTGTTAGGAGGCTTTGGGGCAAGTGTTCAAGGCTTCATCCTTCAAGAGAAGTCGATGGTGGCAGGTGGCGCATTCGGTCTGGTGGCAGGCACCTTTGTGCTGTGCTGCGTTCTGAGTGACATTCCACTGAAGGTGTGGTGGATAATTCCGCTGTTTGTGCTGTGCTTCGTTGCAACGATGATTATTCCGGGACATATTTTGAACGCTAAAGCCAAGAAGCAATGCTAAAGGAACTTAACCCGCTGCTGCATTCCCAGTTGCGACTGGCCATCATGTCTATCTTGATGAACTGCGAGCAGGCGAGCTTCGTCTATATCAAGGAGCAGACACAGGCCACGGCTGGCAACCTGAGCGTGCAGCTCGACAAACTGGTAGCGGCAGGATACATCACTGTCGAAAAGACGTTCCAGGGCAAGAAACCACTCACGTTGTGCAGCGTCACCGACGATGGCAAGCAGGCTTTTGAGGAATATGTCAACGCCCTGCGCGACTACCTGGAAGTGAAGTGACCAATTCTAATCTTAAAAGTGAGGCTCAACGCACACGGTTGAGCCTCATTTTCTTACTATTAGTAGCGTCGGTTGATTACTTCCCAGTTGAGGACTTGCCACATTGCAGCGATGTGGTCGGGGCGGCGATTGCGGTAGTCAACGTAGTAGGCGTGCTCCCACACATCCATTGTCATCAATGGCTTTAAGCCTTTGGTCACGGGATTGTCGGCGCCAGGCATTTGAAGGATGTGGAGCTTGCCTTCGGAGTCGCTTGCCAACCATGCCCAGCCCGAGCCAAAGAGGGTAGCGGCAGCAGTTGTGAATTTCTCCTTGAAGGTCTCGAAGGAGCCAAACTGCTCATCGATGGCTTGGGCGAGCTTACCCACGGGGCGGTTGTCGTGGCTCGGCGCTTGCAGCTGCTCGAAGTAGAGATTGTGGTTGAGGATTTGTCCTGCATTGTTAAAAATGCCTCCAGAGGCTTTTTCCACAATCTCCTCTAATGGCAAGTCTTCAAACTCGCTGCCTGGCAGCAGGTTGTTGAGGTTGTTAACGTAAGTTGCCAGATGCTTGCCGTGGTGCAGGGCAATAGTCTCGGCGCTAATCACTGGCTCTAGCTCGCTTGCGCCAAAAGGTGGATTGATAAGTTGGAAGTTCATAGTTTACAGTCTTTGAGTTATTGGTTATATTGCTTTTATTTATTTTTGTTGGTTTTTTAGTTGACTAACTCGTTGGTGGAATTAAAAAAAGAATTTTGGCAGAATGCCCTGATAATGAAGAAGTTCCTCAATGTTGGGTCGAGTTCAAATGCCCTTCGGGCACCGCCCACCGCACTTCGTGCGACTATGGCTTTTGAATCTCCCCGAGCACTTCGTGGTTGCATGGTCTTGCCATAGAAATCGGGTCTTCGACCCGCCAAGCGTCTTCGACGCTAATGCCTGGAATGCAATATGTTTCATGAAAATTCATTGTCAATATAATTCCGTCAATAGGTTTGACTAAAATAATTCTACTCGCCGAGCAGTGCGCTATAGACGGCGGTGATGTCGGCGGCGGTGACGATGCCGTCGCTAGTCTGGTCGCCGTTGACTAGGTGGGCGGTGTCGTTGTTGAGGAGGTAGTCGTAGAGTGCTGTGACGTCGGCAGCAGTGACGGTGCCGTCGCCGTTCACGTCGCCAGGCAGTGCCATAGCGATGGGGTAGTGGGCTCGTAGCGACTTTAGCTGGATGACATGTTCACCAAAGTTGCTCTTGACTGGTGTGAACTTGATGGTGTGCAGAGTCAGTGGATAGGTGAGCAGGTTGTCGATGCCGCCCATTGCGTTAAGGTCAAAGTTCAAGGTGTATTCTTGATTGGCCTCGAAGCCAGTGTTTTTCCCAAACTCTAGATAGTTAAGTTTGTTTAACACAGTGTTCCGCACGTCAATCTGCACCATTTGCAATGGCAGAGAGCTTGTGAACGTGAGCGAGATGCTGTCGGGCAAGCTGTAGAAAGTGACGTCCTTCGACAGCTGTATGTAAGGCGCGCGGTTGCTGCTGTAGGTGAACGAGAGGTTTCCGTCATCGCCAAGCTCAAGGTTCTTGGCACCCGCGCCTTTGAGTGCCCATCCGTCCCATGTTTGCTCAATATATTCCTGGTCGCTGATTTCCACGGTGATGCTGTCGGTTTCGACATATTCGCCTATTAAGCAAGTTAATGCCGTTTTTCCATTCTTGAGCCCCTTGATGTTGCCATTGTTGATTGTGGCGATGCTTGGGTCATCGACCGTCCATGTGAGTTTGGCACCATCATAATAATATTTATTGCCATAAATGGTTGCTGTCACTTCGATTGGGAACTCTCGGTGGTCAACAAAGATCATGGGTTTCATGGCAATGGTGGGCTGTGCCTCAAGCGTTCTTACAAGCACTGTGGCGGTCATGCCGTCAAGGTGGGCTGTGAGGATTCCTTCGCCCACGTTCCCGCTCAATGCTAGTGTAGGCCCTTCGGTCGTGCCCATGGTTTCGTCGCATGACAGCGTGAAGCCTGTGACGTTGTCGTTAACCACTTCACCATACTGGTTAAAGCCCACGATGCGAGGGGTGTAGGACGAATATATGGGCAGGTCGGCGCGGAAGTCATAGAATTGAATGGAAGCGATAGTGCTGTCTTGTGGTGCTTCGGTTTCGAGCATCCATCCGCATGCTACCGCGCGTGGCGTTCCTTCGGTAGTAGTGTTGATGATTGTGCCGTCAACCATCATTTGAGCCGAGCCACCAGCGTCCATGTTTATGACCTCACTGATGTCGGGGTAGAGGCTTTTAAGGATGTGGCACATCACCGTTGTTGAGCATCCGTCGCTGGTGCCATAATATCGACTTGTGGATTTGTCGATGACAATCATGTAGAGCTTCTTGCCGGTGGCGTCGCAGCCGTAGGCGGTGCGGCTATATACCATAGAGTTGTAGTTCTCGTCGTTGTTGCGGCTGGTGAGCTCGCCGTTGTGCATCACTGGCGCGTTGCCCTCAACCATGTTCTCGATTAGGGGAGAGACTTGAGTCTCCTCGTTATAGGTCCACCCGTGGTTGATGACTATTTCGTCGCCCTGGGCGAGTGCCGAGAGATAGTCTTTCATCAGGCCTGTGGCAGTGATGCAGGCGTCGTAGTCGCCCAGCGTCTGTCGGTCGGCATTTTTCACCACATGGGCAATGGTGAAGTGCATGTCTTGGTTCACGAGCCAGTGGCTACCTTCGTTAAAAATGAGGTAGTAGTTGTCGGCATCGGCTACGCCCGTCTCGTTGTAGCCCACCCAGTTAGTCTCAAACTCGCGGTTTCGTCCAAATGCTGGAGTCCACAGCACTGCGGTGTGAGGCAAGTTGCGACGGTTCACCGTGTTCAGTAGTGCCGCTGCTGCAAGTTTTGGCGACGAGATAGTGCCGCCGCAGTTGAAATGGCCAAAGTAGAGCGTCTTGTCTTGCGTGATGGCGCAAGCCCCGGTGCGGCTGGGTCCACCGTTCCAGGCGTCGGCATTGCTCTCGGTGTTGAGATACACGCTGTCGTTGCGCACCACAGCGCCAAAGGGGTCTCCCAGCTCAAAGTCCATAGTTGGCGAGCCATTGCCAGTGACGCACCAGAAGTTGGCATTGCAGGCAGCGATGGGTCGCCGTGTTGCGGTGCGGTTGCGGTGATAGGCGTTGGTGAGCAACTCGGTTCGCCCCAGGGTGTTGTAGCCTATGGTGGTCTCCACGCGGTTGTAGGGGTTAGTCATGTCGGCCTCCAGCAGATAAACGTTGAGCGGGAAGTCGGGGATGCGCAGGATGGTGTTGTAGATGCCCGGTCCCACCTGTCGGTGCAAGATAGTGTCGGCCCTATATACCGTTCCGTCAATGTTGATGCCGGCAGTCATGGTGCTAGTGCAGCACGCCAGTAAAGCGAGGATAAAGAAAAACTTTTTCATTGTAGTGTGTTTTAAATTTATTTCGTAAAGGTAGTAATAAATTTGCAATAAAAACCGATTTATTGCCTAAAAAAATAAATAATAAATCAAAAAGTGCCTGTTATTGTGTTTTTTACACTATCTTTGCACCCAAAATTCAAAAAAAACCTACAGTGATGAGAAGTAAAAAATGGTGTTTCGTCGTGAGCGTGGCATGCGTGTTGCTAACAGCCACTTTTCCAGCCTGCAAAGGCCTTGCGACAAGTAATTCGTCAAAAGATTCAGATAGCATTAAGCTGACCGCAAGTGATACTGTGATGCTCCCCGACACTGTGTTCCAGAGTGTGGAGAACCTCACCTATAACGTGGAAGTGCTCGATACTGCGACGAGTGGCGAGCTCAACAGCCTTGCCAACCTCTATCAGGGCGTGGATGGCATCCTCACCTTCAGAGGCGGCCCCAGGCGTGACGCTCGCACCTACAGTGGCAAGGTGAAAGGCACGCCCAGCAAGATAGTGCGCGACTGGGTGACTCACACTGCCGTGAGGGGTAAGTGGGGTGGTGGCTCAGGATGGACTGGCGAGCCAGTCTATATCAAGTGGAGCGACGCTCAGGTGGCGCAGTTCAAGAAATCGTCGCCCGAAATAACTGCCAATTTCAGCAATGAGGAGATAATAGTGGGTTCGCTATGTGGCGAGGTCTATTTCCTTGATTATGCCACCGGGAAACTGAGCCGCAGCCCTCTCAATGTGGGAAATCCCATCAAGGGGTCGGTGTCGCTTGACCCTGCTCTCAACGGCAGCCTCTATGTGGGTCACGGCATCCCCGACAACCAGCCCTTTGGCCATGTGGCTATAGACTTGACCACTCACCAGATTGCCTACACCTGGGGCCGCGACCCCAAAGCCAAGCGCAGCTGGGGAGCTTACGACTCGTCGCCCATCGCAGTGGGACAGTTCCTGTTTTGGCCAGGAGAGAATGGCACAATCTATAAGTATGAACGCTTGGGCAACGGCAAGCTCAAGATGCATAGCGCGTTGCGCTATGTGGTCAAGGGCGATGGCGGCGCCGGCATCGAGTCGAGCATGGCGGTGTATAAGAACTATGGTTTCGTGGGCGACAACCACGGCGACATCTTGTGCATCAACCTTAACACCATGAAGCCCGTGTGGCACTACGGCAATCACGACGACATCGACGGCAGCATAGTGCTCGAGGTGGAGAATGGGGTGCCTTATCTCTACTGTGGCTGCGAGGTGGATAGGCAGAGCGGAGCCGATGCCAGAACCTATTTTGTGAAGCTCAACGCTCTAAATGGCACGAAAGTGTGGGAGTGGTCTTGTGCTAGCGCGCGAAGCTATCAGGGTGACAACCACTTTGACGGCGGCCTTTACTGCACGCCACTGCTTGGCGACGGCAACTGCCAGGACATGATTTTTGCCTCATTCAACCAGCTCGATGGCAAGAGCTTCTCCGAGTTCCTCGCCTTTGACAAGAACACGGGCAAGCTGCTTTACCGCAAGCCGCTGAACTTCTATGCCTGGTCATCGCCAGTGGGGTTCTATAACGAGAAGAAAGAGCTATTTGTGGTGATAGGCAACTCTAGTGGACATCTTTATATGTTTAATGGCAAGACTGGTGACCTGCTCTTTGACGAGGTGCTCTCAAGCAACTTTGAGTCGTCGCCGGTAGTGATAGGCAACACCATGGTGGTGGGCGGCCGCGATGGAGGCATATATCGTTTCCACTTAGAGTAAAGCACTCTGCATAATGCGTAATTGACTGCGCACAGAATATTTTTTTAAAACAAAATGCCCTACTCACCAGTGACATAGTGAGTAGGGCATGATTGCTAATGTGTGTTGAGGGTGATGTTTAGAATTCTAGAGAGAAGCGTCCCCAGTTGTTGTTCATCTTCTCAAGCACGTCTTTGGTGGTCTCACCCTTTACGTTGAAGGTGATTTCGTCGCCTTCCTTGAGTTTCTTGAATTCTGCATCATAATCTACCTTGTCGGCATCGGCCAGAGTGAACTCTATCCTGCCTTTCTCGCTGCTGTTTTCCACACAGAACACGGTTCTTCCCTCTTTGAGGCTCTTCTTGAGCTCACCGCCTTTAACTTTTACCTTTACAGGCATGGTGATGGTCACCTTGTCGCCATCGATGGTAGCTTGGAAATCAGTTTTGGTCTTTTCAGTTCCAAAGATGTCGAAGCACTCATAGTTAGAACCCGAGTTGCTGCCAAACTCATACTCTACCGAGTAGGACTTTGGTGCATCATTAGCCTCAGAACCTTCAGAGCCCGATGCAGAGCTAGAAGCGCCATTACCACCGCCGCAGGCGGTCATCAATGCGATAGTCGCGATCATGAATAAAAACTTTTTCATAAAAATGTAGAATGTTTAAATGGTTAATAAAAAATGGGTTAAATTTTATAGCTAAAAAGCTAATAGATTACTTCGTTTATCGTTTTTCGTTTATCGTTTATGGAAGACAGAGGTGAGATTATGGGTGCAACAACCTCTTATCGTTCCATGTTCTTCGTTTATCGTTTATCGCTTATCGTTTATCGCTTATCGTTTATCGTTTATCGTTTTTCGTTTATCGTTTATGGAAGACAGAGGTGAGATTATGGGTGCTACAACCTCTTATCGTTCCGCGTTCTTCGTTTCTCGTTTATCGTTTATCGTTCTTCGTTTCTCGTTCCACCAAATATTAATTACCTAGGAGTATGCTATAGACGGCGGTGACATCGGCGGCGGTGATGGAGCCGTTTTTGTCTTGGTCGCCGTTGATAAGATGGGTCGAGGCGTTGTTGAGCAGGTAGTCGTAGAGTGCAGTGATGTCGGCAGCTGTCACTTGGTGGTCGCCGTTGACGTCGCCAGGCATTGGTGCGTCGTTGTCGAAGTAATGAATGGTGATGTTGTCGATTATCAAGTTCACGCTCTTAGAACCCGAGGTGCGATTAATCCTGAATCGCATGGGTTGCTTGTCGAGGTTTATGCGCCATGTCACTGTCTCGCTAGAATAGGCTGTGACGTTTTCTGTGCCTATCGAGTTCCATGTGGCGCCCTGGTCAACAGAGTAGAAGAGTTGCAGTTTGGAAACGGTTGAGGCAGTGTTGGTGGCCTCGAGCGAGAGCTTGATAGGCTGCACGTTGATGTCGCTGTTCATGGTGATGGCAGCAGGCCTTTGCAGCGAAGCTGCGTGGCCGCCATTGTGCTCTACCACGTTGGCATTGGGGAAGTTCCATGTGGCGAAGTTGCCCTGCACGTTGGTGGCATTGGCGGGCAGCGAAGCGGGCATTTGCTCAAAGTCCTCGACGATAGTCAATGGTGGCACATCGTTCACCACATTGAAGGTGATGACACTGTTGTCCTCGCTAATGTTGTTAAGGGCCAGTGGGCAAGCCTCTCCTGTCCAGGGCAGTAGTGCCGGGTCGCTCGAGGAGTTGATGTAAGTGACATTGTGGTTGCCAGGGAAAGGCACGTCGGCAGCGTCGGCGCCCGAGGCACGAATTATCTCGTAGTAGTTGTGAGAGGGGTCGGAGTTCACATCGTTGTTCCACCAAGCCCTCTGGTTGCTCAGGTCAACGCGTGTGATCACCATTCCGTGTCCTGGCAGTGCTGCGTCCCACTTGCCATGCTGTCGGTTCTCGAAGAGGAAGTATTCGGCCTCGTTGGGCGACTGCATCATGTAGCCGGTGTTGCTGATATCTACAGGCTGTAGTTCGTAGGCTCCTAGTTCTAGCTGTGGAGGAGTAGGGGTAAATCCCAGCTCGATGCGCTCCCACAGGCTGTAGCCCACTGGGTTGCGCCCGTAGTTGTTGCCGCTGCCGCCAGCCATCACGTCCCAAGCGCCCGGGTGGTTGCTCTCGCCTCCACTGCCACTATAGTCGGTGTCGTAGAGGTCGGGCAACCCTAACACGTGTCCAAACTCATGGCAGATGGTGCCGATGGCGTTAGGCATGGTAGAGTTTTGCGACTCCCAGCCATAAATTTCGCATGATGAGGCGTAAGACCCCATTTCCATGCCGTCATAGATATAAGACTCCCAAGTGCTCCAGTTAAAGAGATAGCTCATGTGAGGCCACAGGTAGCCGCTGTTGTTGCCACTGTAGCTAGAGGAATATCCTGCCACCATGAAGAACACCATGTCGATCTCGCCATTGTTGTCGGCGTCGTATTGTGTGAAATCCACCTGGTCGTCAACGGCGTCGAGTGCGGCCTTGAAAATCTCGCGTGCCTTGTCGTTGCCTTCAAGGCACGAGTAGTCGAGATTGACCGGTCCCACGATGTCAAACACCGGGTCGAACTGCCCCATGGAGTTGTCGTAGTAGTAGTCGCGCACGCTGCCGGTGCATCTTTGGAATCGATTATTGTGATAGAAGCCGGTGTAGTTCTCGGTGTTACACAGCTTGTCGTAGAAGTCGTTAGGATCGTCCATCAAGAACTGCTTGTCGTTGAAGTTGATGAGGATAATAAGGCCTCGAAAGAGGCTGTAGTCAACCACTGGCTCTCGGCTTTGAGAGCTCTTCTTGTCGCGAGTGGCACGGTTGAGGCGTGCCTGGTTGGTGGCGGCATTGCTGGTGATGTGCTTCTTGAGCGAGGTCACCAGCTGTGTCTCCTGGGCACTGCGTGCGCCTGGGTCATGGGCCATGACTCCCGATGCGCGCAGCTCATCACCCTTGTTGACGGCATATTCCCATGTGCCGTTAACGTTGATGATGGTGTATCCATCAATTGTGGTGTTGAAGTGATAGAACTCGTCGCCCACCAGCTTGAGTTGCAGCGTGGTGCCATCGGGCTGAGCCACGTTGATTGGTGTGGGGTTAGCAGGTTCTGCACTCGCCATGATGGCGGTGATAAAGGCCATCAATAGAAACGTTATTTTTTTCATGTGTTATAGATAATAAATGTATATTATGTGTTTTGTGTGCAAAATTAATTAAAAAAAACGACAAGACCATGCAAAAACGTGGTCTTGTCGCATAAAAGTCGTTTTTTTTGTATTAAAGGTAGGTTCTATAAATTAAGAAAAAGCAAAAAAATGTGTTGGTTGTATTTTGTTTTCTGTCGGCATCTTTTTTATCTAAAGTCTTGAAATGTAGCCCGCTACTCTTCTTCAACTTTGAATAAAAACCTGCTCGACAAAAATTCAAAAGCCATCTCAATTAATATATAGAACCCACCTGAAACAAAGTTCTTAAAGCAATGAGCGGTGTTTTAGTTTCCTAACAGAACGTTATATACAGCGGTGATGTCGGCCGCAGTAATCTCGCCGTCACCATTCTGGTCGGCATTTACAGCATTTGACCAGTCGTTGTTAAGGATGATGCTGTAGAGCGAAGTGATATCGCTGGCAGTTACCTGACCATCGCCGTTGACGTCGCCAGGAACTACAACCACGGGAGCCTCAAACTTGGCGGTGGTAACGCCATAGGCAGCGATGCCCTCCACAGCGTAAGTGATAGGAGGCACTACAGTGGCATTCTCGGGTTTTGCGCTTATCATCTTGATGCCGGTTTGGTGCAATGGGTTGGCAGCGTCGTAGGCCACCATGCCGGGGACTGCAGTTCCGTCACCGCATGAGATGTAAGCCCAGTAGATATACTCTCCGTCGCCAGTGATTTGTGTGATGCCGGTAATCTCGTCGCCCGAGCCTTCGAGCAGGATGGGAGAGTTGTCGATGAGCACAGCATCCTCGGCGATGGTAGCCATTTCTTGCTTAGCCTCGAGAGTTGCCAGAGCAATGCGGTAGAGTCCTGGCACAGAGTTGCCCACATTGTCTTTCTGGACGAAGAAGTAGAGATAGCCATTCTCCTCGTCGAGGTAGAAGCAGGTCATCTGCACATTGTTCAGATATACTGGCAGCTGCTTGTCGGTGTGCTGGTCGCCAGTGCCGTCGGTGTAGAGCATGCTCTTGTCGAAGCGGAAGATGCCTTGTCCATTAAACTTCTTGGCAACCCAGTAAACATTGTTACGGGTAGTACCGTTGGCGTCAATGACGTCGGTAGCACGCATAGTCATGCCAGCGCCGATGGCTCCGTAAGTGATCTTGTCGTTGTAGTAAGGCAGCCAGTTGTTCTGCATGAAGAATGGCTGAGTGCCGTAAAGACCCACGGTGTCGGCACTCATCTCGTGGATGCCCACGTTGCGGTCGGCGATGTAGATCTTGTTGTCGATAGAGGAGATATACATTGAGAATGGATCCTCAAATGCCTTGTAGCCTACGTTGTTGAGCACAGTAACGCGGTACCACAGGTCGTCGGTCTTGTTCACGTAGAAGAGTTCGCCGTCACCACCGCTGGCTTGAGCGTCGGCGCCCTGATACTGGAAGTAGTGGCCTGCACTAGCCACATAGATGCGGTTCTTGTAGCTCTGGATGTTGAAAGCGTGCTCGCCAGTAGTGAACTCAGTGTCGATGACGTCGCCGTTGTTATCGCGATACATGAGTCGTCCGTCTTTAGTGGCGAAGTAGAGTCCACTTGGGCAGCCCAGCACGGTGCCTTCACCAGTGATTGATGGGTCGCCTTGAATGTTGAGGTACTGCCATTGTGGGGCAGCCTCGTAGTCTCCTACCGAAGTGGCAGCCACAGTACACAGCACATTGCTTTGTGATGGCTCAAAGACCCCAGCGCCAAGCACTGGAGGCACCACGTTGCGCACTGTCAGGCTCTCGATGGTGGCAGGCACCGACCCTTTTTCCATGTAGTTGATGTTTGCTCCCAGGTCCATGTGCTTAAGAGCTGTGCATCCGGCAAATGCGTCCTGGAACATATTAGTCACGGTGTTGGAGATATTGACGGTGGTCAGTTTGGTGCAGTTAGCGCAAAGGTTCTGTGGAATCTCACGAGCGCCTTCCTCGGTGTTGAGGGTTTCGAGGTCGCTCTCGAGGAATGCGTTGGGATTAACAATCATGCCAGCCTTGTAGGTGAACTCCTTGATGGCAGCACGGTAGAAGCCGTAGTTGCCAATCTCTACCAGTGAGGATAGGTTGACATCGGTAAATGGAGAGTAGGCCATGCCATAGTTGTCGATGGTCTCGATGGTGCCATTGTTGATGGTGGTGCCTATCTCGCCCTCATGAGCTGTCACGAGCAGACGTGTGCCGGCAGCGTTGGTGAGCACGCCGTTGTTAACAGTGAATGCGCTGTTGCCGTCGGCAAGCTCAATGCTGGCGAGGTTCTCGATGGGGCCAAATGCAGCGTTGCCGATAGTTGCCAGGGTAGATGGCAACTTTATGCCAGTGATGGCATTGGCGCCAGCAAAGGCATTAGCGCCAACACTTGTGACGCCTTCAGGAAGTTCTATCACTCCAGTGAGGCCGCTGTTGTAGAATGCCGAGGCGGCAATAGTCTTGAGAGTTGCTGGGAAGGTGAAGTTGTGAAGTGCTGCACATCCGTTGAAGGCACTCTGCTGGATAGAGGTGATTTCGCCCAGGAAGTTTACCGACTCCAGTTTCGAGCATCCTAGCAGCAGGTTCATGGGTACCGAAGTGATGGTTGCAGGCAGTTCAATGCTCTTGAGGCTGCTGCAGCCCTGGAATGCGTCGGTGCCTATAGTGGCGATCTTGTTGCCGTCCTCAAAGATGATTTCCTCAATGCCACTACATCCCATAAAGCAGCTCTGTGGAATGTCAAGCAGTTCGCCACCCAAGACAAGTTGCTTGATGGTGGGATAGTTGTGGAACGGTTGCAGGTTGCTCACATAGTCGCCAGTGTTCATGGGACGCAAGATGATGAGTGTGTCAAGCGGTGGCAGGTCGGCACTTGTTGCACCAAATGCATTCCTGTTGAACTTAAGGGGTGTCTCACTTGCCATGATAGTTAGCTTGCGAACGCCAGTGTTGGCAAACTGGTTAGAGATCAGCGTGCTTGTTACTCCACTTGGAATAAATGCTTCTGTAATGTTGGGGCATTCCCAAATCGTACCACTGCCTAGCTTTGTGGCAGTTTCGGTAACGGGATAGTTGGTCAAGCTTGTACATCCACGGAAACAGTTGTTACCATAGCTCACGCATGTGGCTGGGAGGTGAATCTCTTTGATGTCACGGCAATTAACGAATGCGTTGGCATCAATAGCAACTACGGTGTAGGTGATGCCGTTGTACTCAAAGGTCTCAGGGATGTTGACGATGTTGTTCTCATCGCCAGTGTAGAATAGAGAGTCCTTTACTGTCACACCATCTTCTTGGTGAGAAGTGATGGTGTACTTCTTTAGGGTCGCGTTAGTTCCGCTGGTGGTCCAGTTGTAGCCAATCACGTCGGTGAGTGTAGCAGCATTGCCTATCACCGCTGCAGTCAGCGCCATGACCAAAAGCGAACCTCGCAACCAAGATAAACGAGTAATCTTCTTGCTCATAGTTCTTTGATTTTTGAAAAAATTAATAATATATTATTGTAAATACTTGTAGGTCAGTGATTTTATGTCTTGAAAACTATCGCAGATGATAGTTTCATTGTAAAAATCTGTGACAAATTTAATGAAAAAGCAACAATAATACTTACATTTTATCTAAAAAAAAGCAAAAAAGATTAAAAAGGTGGAATGGAAAAGGTGGAAGGTGGAACGGGGTGGTGTTTTAATCTTGGGCGGACAAGGCTGCCTTGTCCCTACATCACACGTTTTCCGTTCCTCGATCCCCGCTCTCGTTCCTAAATCCCGATCCTCGATCCTCGATCCTCGATCCCCGATCTTCGATCCCCGATCCCCGTTCTTTATACTGTGGGCAGGCTTATGCCGTCGAGCTGTCGATAGAGGTTTAGGGCATAGACATCGGTCATGGCGCTGATGTGATCGAGCACACCTTGCAGCTTCTCGAAGAGGGTAGTGGCGTGTACGTCGTACTGCTGCGGAAACTTGTTGAGCAGCAGTTGCGAGTAGTTGGTCTCGGGGTGCAGCACGGCTTGTGTGAGCTTGTCGAGCAAGAGGTTGATGATTCTGATTCCCGCAAGATCGACGTCAACGACGTATCCGGCGCGGTATAGCTTCTTGAAGGCTACATCGCTGCAATTTTTGTAACCTTTCTTGGGCAGTGGCGAGATGTTGTCGATTAGTGAGCCAGCGAAGACACCTTGCAATATCTCGTCCTCGTGCTCAACAAAGGTCTTGGCGCACTCCTGCACCAGCAGCCCTACCACGCATGAGCGCAGATACACGATTTTCTCGTTGGGGTCGGCCACATTTTGCATCACCTCATGCATGTGAGCCTTGCGCTTGTCGTCGAAGAACCCAGTGAGCAGGTCGATGGTCTCCTCGGTGGAGAGTAGTTTGAGCTTGTGGCCATCCTCGATGTCCATGACCTGATAGCAGATGTCGTCGGCAGCTTCAACCATATAAACCAGTGGGTGCCGGCAGTATTTCTCGCTGGCCAGCTTAATCATTCCCAGCTCGGTGGCTATTTTCTCAAAAATATCCTTCTCGGTAGTGAAGAATCCAAACTTTCCCTTCTCGCCGGCATGGGTCGAGGAGTAGGGGTATTTCACTATTGAGGCGAGTGTGGAATAGGTCATGGCAAACCCACCTGGGCGGCGGCCTTTGAACTGGTGGACGAGGGTGCGAAACGAGTTGGCATTGCCCTCAAAATGGGTGAGGTCGTCCCACTGTTGTGGTGTGAGGTGCTCTTTAAAGACCTTGCCGTTGCCGTTAGAGAAAAACTCGCCAATGGTCTTCTCGCCCGAGTGCCCGAAAGGCGGGTTGCCCAGGTCGTGAGCCAGGCAAGCGGCGGCAACTATCTCGCCCATGTTCCACAGCTTGCCCCGCCAGCTCTCGTGCAGGTATCGCTCATGCAGTCGCAGTGCTATCTCTCCGGCTAGCGAGCGCCCCACGCATGCCACCTCAAGGCTGTGAGTGAGGCGGTTGTGTACAAAGATGCTGCCAGGCAAAGGAAATACCTGGGTCTTGTTCTGCAATCGGCGGAATGGCGAAGAGAAGATGAGGCGGTCGTAGTCGCGCTCGAAGTCGCTGCGCACGCCGCTCTTGGTCTCTTTGTGATGTTCTAGCCCCAGTCGAGTGTCGCAAATGAGTCGTTCCCAGTTCATTGATGTTGCCATAGTGTTTTTTGTTTTAGTAACTGTTCAGCGATTCTTGTGCGTTTGTGTTGACACCTTGTGAGCGTCGAAGGCGCTAGGCGGGTCGAAGACCCGACTTTGGGCGTAAGACCATGCAAGAAGCCCACTTACCGTCTTCGACGCTTTCGCTGAATAGTTTTATGTTTTAAAATATAAAATGCAAAATTAGTGCAAGCCAAGAGAAATACAAAATCAAAGACGAAGTTTTTGATTTTTATTTGCGAGGCGCCGCCTAATTTATCCACAATTAGTGATTTATTTTGATAAAAGTGGTTAGTTTTGACAATAATTGTTTATCTTTGTGAGCTGAAAGAAAAAGTTTTTTGATATTTATAGGACTATAAAAATACACACTATTATGAATCAAGCAAGATTATTGATGAAGCACGCGTTTATCCTGGATGTGCTCTGCTTGGTGCTGTGCATAGCGTTGCTGCTCTTAGGCACCAAGGATGTTGTCCCTTACTGGCTGCTGTCAGTGGGAGCGGTGATAGCCCTTGTTGCTCTGGTGGCATCGCTGCTGCTCTTTGTCAAGGCCCGCAAGCTTGACCGTGCCGAAGCTCGTCGCATCGAGGCCGAGATACTCAAGAATGCGTCCCAAGAAGATGCCGTTAACAAAGCAATCGAGGATGGAGACATTGCTGATGAACCAACCCTCGAGCAGAACGACTATAAAGCCGACGACGAGCAATGACACGACTCATATCCTGGAACGTGAACGGCTTGCGTGCCGTGGTGGGCAAGGACTTCGTCCAGACCTTTAAGGCACTTGATGCCGACTACTTTTGCCTACAAGAGACCAAGATGCAAGCCGGGCAGCTCGACTTGGAGTTTGATGGCTACCGCAGCTATTGGAACTATGCCGACAAGAAAGGCTACTCGGGCACTGCTATCTACACCCGCCACGAGCCGCTGAGTGTGTCGCTGGGCATAGGCATCGACGAGCATGACCATGAGGGGCGCGTCATCACTCTTGAGATGGAGCAGTTCTTCCTCGTGAATGTGTATGTGCCTAACAGTCAAGATGGCCTCAAGCGCCTGGACTACCGCATGCGGTGGGAGGACGACTTCAGGGCTTATTTGCTCAAGCTCAATGAGAAGAAGCCAGTGATAGTGTGTGGCGACCTCAACGTGGCTCACCAGGAGATAGACCTCAAGAACCCGAAGAGCAACCGCAAGAATGCTGGCTTCACCGATGAGGAGCGCGCCAAGATGACCACTCTGCTCAACGCTGGCTTCACCGACAGTTGGCGCTTTTTCCACCCCGATGTGGAGGGCGTCTATTCGTGGTGGAGCTATCGTTTCAAGGCTCGTGAGAAGAACGCTGGCTGGCGCATCGACTACTTCCTTGTGAGCAACGACGCTCGTGACAAGATGCTTGGCGCAAAGATTCACACCGAGATTTACGGCAGCGACCATTGCCCGGTGGAGCTGGAAATTAAGTGTTAAATGTTAAGTGAGTCCACTTTATAAAATAAGAGCACACGAATTAAACGAATTATAACGAATACTATTTCGTTGATAATAAGTTGGTTGGAGCTGTCTTCTATTGCTGTTTTGTTTCATTTTTTTGAAAAATAACGACTTTTTAAGGTGGACTGAAATGTTAAGTGTTAAGTATAGCCGCTGGTGCGGCTGTTGATTCTTCACAATTTAGAGTTAAGAAAAAAATACGAGATGAAATTTGACTTGAGTTCGCACATAAAGCTAGAGCAGGTGTCGAAGCGATGCTATCGCCCTGAGAGTGAGGTGGAGCTTATATCTCTCACCCGATATGAGAAGGTACAAACCGAAGTGGTGGAGACCCCAGCGGAGGGTGCTGCGCTGGCAGCCCGCGAGGTGGCAAGCACCATAGAGCAGTGCGTGCGCCAAAAAGGTCGCTGCGTGCTGGGCCTGGGTGCCGGTCGTTGCGCTATGGACGTCTATGGCGAGCTGGTGAAGCTCTATTTTGCCGACAAGGTGAGCTTTAACAATGTCATCGTCTTTAACATGACTGAGCTCGGGCTTGGCGTGCCGGCAAGTGACGGTCAGAGCACTCTCAAGCGGTTGAGCGAGGGTTTTCTCAACAAGGTGGATTTTGCCCCCGAGAATATCCACACCTATAGCAGCGAGGCCACCAAGGAGAATGTGTTTAAGCTCTGTAAGGCTTATGAGACCGAGATAGACGACTATGGCGGTCTCGACCTGGTGGTTTGCGAGCTCACCAAGAATGGTGGCTTAGCCTTTAATGAGGCTGGCTCTACCAGCATGTCGTCGTGCCGACTGGTGTCTCTTACTGGTGAGACACGCTCGCGCATTGCCGACAGCTACCAGTGCGAGCAGTCACCCAAGACGGCAGTGACACTGGGCATCAGCAATATCCTCAATGCTCGCCGCATCATCAGTACAGCATGGGGAGAGAGTAGCGCCCGGGCGGTGTTTAACACCATTGAGGGCAATATCACCGACCAGTATCCTGCTTCGTTCTTGCAGATGCACCCCAACGTGCAGCTGGTGATTGACCTTGATGCCGCGTCGCATTTAACGCGCATCAACTACCCGTGGAAGGTGACCTCCTGCGAGTGGAACCGCACCCTGCTGCGCCGTGCCCTCGTGTGGCTCAGTGCCCAGACTGGCAAGCCCATCCTCAAGCTCACCAATAAAGACTATAACGACTATGGCTTGAGTGAGCTGGTGGCAGTCTATGGTTCGGGATATAATGTAAATATTAAGATTTTCAATGACATACAGCACACTATCACTGGCTGGCCAGGTGGCAAGCCCCATGCCGACGACACCTATCGCCCTGAGCGCGCCGAGCCCTATCCCAAGCGCGTGCTAGCCTTCAGTCCGCATCCCGACGATGTGATACTGGCGATGGGCGGCACTTTGCGGCGACTTGTGGAGCAGGGCCATGAGGTGCATGTGGCCTATGTTACCACTGGCGACGTGATGGTGAGCGACGAGGACCTGCGCCGCTATGTGATGGTGTCGAAGCGTGTGGCCATCAAGGGTGGCTACTATCGCGACCAGCATCGCGCCCTGGTGGAGAAGATAGAGCAGAGCCTCAGCAGCAAGTTGCCTGGCGATGCCGATGTGGCAGAAGTGCGTTACTGCAAGGGTGAAATGTTTGTGTGCGAGGGAATTACAAGCTGTAGATATTTGGGTGTTGCCGAGGAGAATGTGCATGAGTTGGCATTGCCGTTTTATGTTGACTCACCGCAGGGCAAGGGGCGCGTCACCGAGGCCGACGTGCAGCCGGTGAAGGAGTTGATAGAGCGCATTAGTCCGCATCAGGTGTTCTTTGCCGATGACCTGAACGACCCCTATGGTACTCACGAGCCTGCCGCCAATGTGGTGCTGGCCGCTCTCGACGAACTAAGGGACACCGATTTCATGCGCGACTGCCGTGTGTGGATGTATCGTGGCTTGTGGGGAGAGTGGGACATCGACCACATTGAGATGGCGGTACCCATGAGCCCCGAGGAGTTTCAGTACAAGCGCGACGCCATCCTCAAGCACCAGTCGCAGGTGCATGACGCGCCATTCATCGACCCCGACGACGAGCAGCTTGGCTGGCAGCGCTCGCTCAAGCGCAACCAGGAGACTGCCGAGCTCTACAGCCGCCTGGGGCTTGCCAGCTACGAGGCAATAGAGACATTTGTGCAATATAAGCATAATGACAATTTATAGTTAATAGTTCACGGTTAATGGTTCACATTTTAGACCAGCTCTGACAAGTGCGACCAGTCTGTGCTTTTTGGCTAATTTTGGTTAGATGGCTTCCATTAAGTATAATTATCCAAAAACGGTAGTAATGTAACTATTGTCAATAACAGATAATTCACGATTATGAAAAAGACGCTTTTATTATCAGTAATGTTGCTGTCGCTCTGTGCCTCGATGAGCGCGTTATCGCCTATTAGGGTGAGAATAAATGGTGAGAATTTTGCTTTCATCCATAGTGCGAAAGTCCCCGAGTCGATGAACGAGAAATTCCTCAAGGGCGTGTATTGTGGCACCACGAGCGACTTTAAGGATGTGGAGGTGTTTATCACCCAGTTTAAAGCTTTTGAAAACTACACCTCGACAGTGCTCGAAGTGTTGGGCGACTATTATGTGGTCACCTATAAGCCCGAAGGCGGCATCATCGACGGAGCGTTGCTGCTCAAGAAAAACGACATTGAAATGGCTGTTGACTACACTAATCCTCGCGGCAACAGGATGAGGGCCAAGTCGCCCACCATCGACCTCGATTTAGACAAGGTGAGCGTGACCCGTAACTTTTTGACCCAAGTCAACGCCAATGAGATGGGTGGTCCCATCATCACCGAGGATGGCAGCGTGACAATGGTCTATGCCATTGACCAGACAGGAAAAATCTCTGCTCCAACCACTACTGAGCACTCCACATGGATTGAGGCCGAGAACTCGAGCGTTCCCGGCAACCGCGGTGGCAAGACAGTGAGCGAGAGAAACCGGTGCCGCACATTGGGACTAGGGATGAACGTCATCTCGTTCTACACACAACCCTTGAGCAAAGAGACCGAGGCCACTGCCAGGAGACTGGAGACTCTGTTGAAGGAGTTTGACGTGATGCAGGCTAGTGCCAAGACGGAGCTAGAGGTGATGGGAGCCGTGACATGCCTGGTAGATCTAAAATCAGCACAACGGGGCATGATTCTGCGCAACCCTAAGCTATGGCTCACCTGGCTCAACAAGAACCCTAAGAGCCAAAGCATGGAAGCCCTCACCGAGTCGCTCGATGATGAGGATTTTAAAAGAGAACTTTTGAAAGAGGTCAAATCGTTAAAAAACAAGAAGCTGCGCAGGGTCTGGCTCAAGCGCCTGAAATAGTGCCCCCATCCTTTTAAGAAATTAATGACAAGACATTTTTGTGGCAAGCAATATATTATTAATGACACCTGAGCCAGCTTTAATTAGGTACTTGCTTTGTGGAGATTAAGCAAGAATAGCATATTTTGGCTTCTAAAGTAAAATTGTCTTAATCCTCATTAATTCATTCGTGTGTTGTTCAACCTCTCACGAGGTTAACAACCACATCGATAAGCAAGAGAAGCCTCAGAACATGATTAACATAGGGATGTCAATTACTGTTGTGTTAGGCGGGGCGTGAAAATTGTTAATAACTTATTGAGGAAATATTTTGCTCGAGGAGAAGTTTTGCCGTAACTTTACACACTCGAAAAAAAAGCGTAACAAGAAATGATGCCCTTGCACAATGAAAAGCGAGGGCACGTTGATTAGCCCACTAAAACGGGCTAGCCAGCCATGCATTAGTAGCTGTCATTTAGCTTACAAATCACGCCTTGTGCCTACTTAACATTTAACATTTTTACACTTAACACTTAAGAAAAATATGCTTCCTTTCATCCATCTTCACGTTCACTCGCAGTATTCGCTCCTTGATGGTCAGGCTCCTGTCAAGGGCATTGTTGATAAGGCCATCGCCAATGGCATGCGTGGCGTGGCACTCACCGACCACGGCAACATGTTTGGTATCAAGGAGCTGCACGACTATGTAAATAAAAAGAATGCTGATGTGGTTAGTGCCATTAAGGAGATAAAGAAAAAGATTGACGAAGAGCAAGACAAAGCGACGCCCAGTGCCGACGTTATCGCCAATCTGAAAATTGACCTTAATGAGCAAGAGAGCAAGCTGTTTAAGCCCATCTTTGGCTGCGAGGCCTACGTTGCCAACACCGATATGCGTTCTCACACCGACAAGCGCGACATAGGCCGGCACCTCATCTTGCTTGCCAAAAACGAGAAAGGTTATCACAACCTCATCAAGATAGTGTCGCGTGCGTGGACCGACGGCTTTTATAGCCATCCCCGTACCGACCACGCTGAGCTGGCAGCGCACCACGAGGGCGTGATATGCTGCTCGGCATGCCTCGGCGGCGAGGTGCCGCAGCTCATCATGAATGGCGACATCAATGGCGCCCGCGAGGTGATAAAGTGGTATAAGAGCGTCTTTGGCGACGACTATTACCTAGAGTTGCAGCGCCACAAGGCCACGGTACCCAATGCCAACCACGAGACATTCCAGAAGCAGCAGGAGGTGAATGCCGTGCTGCTGCAGCTGAGCAAGGAGCTTGGCGTGAAAGTGGTGTGCTCTAACGACTCACACTTCCTCAACGAGGATGATGCCGATGCCCATGAGCGCCTAGTGCTGCTCTCCACTGGTCGGCGCCTGGGAGAGCAAAACACCATGGCCTATACCAAGCAGGAGTGGTTCAAGACCCAGGAGGAGATGAACGAGCTCTTTGCCGACGTGCCCGAGGCACTGCAAAACACCATGGAGATTCTCGACAAGGTGGAGATTTACTCCATCAACCATGCTCCTATCTTGCCCGACTTCCCGTTGCCCGACGGCTTTGACAACGAAGACGACTACTTGCGCCATCTGGTGTATGAGGGTGCTAAGGAGCGGTGGCCCAATATGGACGACGAGCATCGCGAGCGCATCGACTTTGAGCTAGAGACCATCAAGAAGATGGGTTTCCCGGGCTATTTCTTGATAGTGCAAGACTACATACGCGTGGCGCCATCGCTGGGCTGCTCGGTGGGGCCTGGCCGTGGCTCGGCAGCGGGCTCGGCAGTGGCCTATTGCTTGGGAATTACTAAGATCGACCCCATCAAGTATGACTTGCTGTTTGAGCGTTTTTTGAACCCCGACCGCATCTCGTTGCCCGATATTGACGTGGATTTTGACGACGACGGTCGCGCCGCAGTGCTCAAATATGTTACTGAGAAATATGGCGCCGAGAAGGTGGCACACATCATCACCTACGGCACCATGGCCGCCAAGATGGCAATCAAGGACGTGGCTCGTGTGCATGACCTGCCCATCCCCGAGAGCAACCGCTTGGCAGGCTTTATCCCCTCACGCCCTAACGATATGCCCGAGGACGAGAAGGGCAAGCCTTATAAAATCACCATCAAGAACTGCCTCAAGTGCTTCCCAGAGTTCCGCCACGAGCTAGACAATCCTAACCATATAATTGGTGACACCATCAGATTTGCCGAGAAACTCGAGGGCAACGTGCGCGGCACTGGTGTTCACGCCTGCGGTGTGATCATTGGCCGTGACGACATCACCGACTGGGTGCCAGTGAGCACAGCCATTGATAAAGAGGATAAAGATGGCGCCCGCATAGTGGTGACACAATATGAAGGCAGCGTGATAGAGGAAACTGGCCTGATCAAGATGGACTTCCTGGGGCTGAAGACGCTCTCAATCATCAAGGATGCTCTTGCCAATATCAAGCAGACTCACGGCATCGACATTGATATTGAAAAGATTCCCATCGACGACCCCAAGACCTATCAGCTCTATTGCGAAGGAAAGACCACGGGCACGTTCCAGTTTGAGTCGGCAGGTATGCAGAAGTATCTTGTGGAGCTGCAGCCAAGCACCTTCGAGGACTTGATAGCGATGAATGCCCTCTATCGCCCAGGGCCTATGGCCTATATCCCGCAGTTCATCGCGCGCAAGCATGGCCGCGAGCCCATCACCTACGACTTCCCCGAGATGGAGAAATACCTCAAGGACACCTATGGTATCACCGTCTATCAGGAGCAGGTGATGCTCCTGTCGCGCCTGCTGGCGGGCTTCACCCGTGGCGAGAGCGACGTGCTGCGCAAGGCTATGGGCAAGAAGCAGAAGGACAAGCTCGACAAGCTCAAGCCCAAGTTCATCAAGGGCGGTGAGGAGCGTGGTCACGACAGCAAAACGTTAGAAAAAATATGGAGTGACTGGGAGGCCTTTGCCTCTTACGCCTTCAACAAAAGCCACGCCACGTGCTACAGCTGGGTGGCTTACCAAACGGCATACCTCAAGGCCAATTATCCCAGCGAGTATATGGCAGCTGTGCTCAGCCGCTCGGGCGACGTGGATAAGATGACAAAGTTTATGGACGAGTGCAAGGCCATTGGTGTGAAGGTTATGGGTCCCGACATTAATGAGAGCTTCAAGTCGTTCAGCGCCAACAAGGAGGGCATCATTCGCTTTGGGCTTAACGGCATCAAGGGCTTTGGCTCTAACTCGGTAGATGCCATTATCGCCGAGCGCGAGAAGAATGGACCGTTCAAGGATGTGTATGACGTGGTGGAACGTGTGAACCTCTCGGCTTGCAACCGCCGTGCTATCGAGGCACTGGCGCTCTCGGGGGCTTTCGACAGCTTTGGGGTGCCGCGTGAGGCCTTCTTTGAGAAGAACACTAAGGGCGAGGACTTCAGCGAGGTGCTCGTGAGATATGGTCAGCAATATCAGCTCGACAAGAGCAGCCAGGTCAACAGCCTCTTTGGCGACATGATGGACTCATTCACGTCTAAGCCTCCCATCCCTAAGGCAGAGCCGTGGCCCAACATGGAAAAGCTCTCTCGCGAGCGCGATTTGGTGGGCATCTATCTCTCGGCTCATCCGCTCGACCCATTCTTCATGGAGATGAAGTTTGGCTGCACATCAACCATCAAGAACTTTGTTGAGACTGGCGAGAGCCACCTGGGGCACGAGTATGTGCTCGGCGGAGTGGTGACCGACTATGTGGAACGTCCTACCAAGCGTGGCAACAACTGTGGTATTCTCAAGATTGAGGATAAGACAGGCAGTGTAGAGTTTGTTCTCTTCGACAAGGTGTTCACCGAATATCGCAATTACTGTATTCCTGGCACGGCAATTGCAGTAAGATGCAAGTATGAGATGAGTCACTACAACAACAAGGTGTCGCTAAGGGTGAGCAGCATAGCGTTCCTTAAGGACCTCAAAGGCAAGATGGTTCAGAACATCATCATCAACCTTAACGAGAAGCAGTTGCAGTTTGGCTCTCTCATGCTCGAGCAGCTCAAGGCCGAGAGCGACACTAAGTGCGGGCTCATTTTCAAGATTCACGACCTGGAGACCAACCGATATGTTGAGATGAAATCGAAGTTCAGGATTCCGCTCACGAGGGAGTTTATTGAGCAGCTTGATGAACTTGGAATAAAATATAAAGTTGAAGTATAATTATCGTTCAGCAATTATTTTGTGACATTTTGTCACACGAAATTGTTGGGCACAACAAAGAAAACACACAATTATGGCAAAAGAATTTAACGACGCTAACATTAATGAGGTTATTCAATCGGGCAAGCCCGTAGTAGTAGATTTCTGGGCAGAGTGGTGCGGCCCGTGCAAGGCTGTCTCGCCCATTGTTGACGAGCTGGCACAGGAGTTTGAGGGCAAAGTGGAAATTGGCAAGTACGACGTTGACGAGGGTGGCGACTTCATGGCAGAGTATGGCATCCGCAACATCCCCACCATTCTCTTCTTCAAGAACGGTGAGCTCCAAGACCGCAATGTGGGCTCTATCGCCAAGGATGCCCTCAAGGCAAAGATTGAGGCTCTGCTCTAGAGCTCATAGCCACAGCACTTAGCTCTATCTAACAACGACCTTCTTGCCGTCATGGATGTAGATGCCGGCAGGGAGGTTGTTGTCACTCATTCTGCGACCTGTGAGGTCGTAGTAGTGGGTGTCCTTGATGCATGGTGCTGCAGCATTGACGGCGTCGATGGCGGTGTCGTCGGGGGTGTGGATGCGATAGGCGGCATAGCCGTTGCCCATGGTGTATTCATAGACGATGACGCTCTTGCCTCGCTCGGGCACGACACGGAAGAAAGAGCCCACCGACGGGTTGGCCGAGTAGCCACCGGTTCCCATTGGTGGCACTGATGCTATGGCGGCACCCTCGGCACTCATGTCGCGAATCGAGAAGCCTCCATTATAATTACTGCCACTAGTGTAGAGAAACATCTGGTGTCCGTCGAGCTCAAAAAAGGTGCCACCCACCGACGAGTTGCTGTTAGGCACCGTGGTGTTGAGTGAGCCAGGGATGTATTTACCCTTGTCGCTGCCATCGTAGAGATAGTAGCCTTGATTGCGCACTTGATAGACGAAGTGATAGGGGTCGTTGTCGATGGGATAGACGACCCCCGCTGTGGAACCGGCAAACGACACGGCGTCGGTCGATTCGGTGCCTTCAAACTCCCCATTTACTATTTTCACGAGAGAGATATAGGAGAGCCCATTCTGAAAGTGATAGATGTGTCCGCCCTCCTCGCTCATCACGTCGCCTATGGCGCTGATGAAGTTGGTCTGGCCAGCATCGTCGAGTTCGAATTCAACCTCAAGAGGCTCTGCTTCGATGTCTCCTCCAGGATATATCAAGAGCTTGTTGGGGGTTGATGTCACGCCGTCGGCGCGCTGAATGAGGTTGCCGGCGCTGTCGAAGCAGATGCCGTGACTGCTGGTTCCTGGAGCCTCGCTGATGGTGCCGTCGGGCTTGAGAATCACGAGTTTGCTGGTGGTGTAGTTGTTGGCATAGAAGATACCATCATTGCTGATGGCGGCTTGTTGAGCCGACTTGTAGGGTGAATTGTCATCTGCAAGCCCCGAGGGAAAATTTGTGGGAAGATTTCCTTTCTCTCGTGTGTAAGAAAATACGGTATCTACCACCACCTGCAGCGGTTCCATGGGCTCCACGATGTCTTCCCAGTTGATGTCCTGTAGCTCGGGCATTTCGCTTGCCATGAGGTAGTCGCAGGTAATCATCGCCACGCCCATCTCGCCATAGAGATTGTAATTGGCTAGCGAGTTTACAGTCCACACAGCCACGTCAATACCCTTATCATGGAATTTCTTGACGGTGTATTTGTCTAGGCATCCAGCCTCGATGCTTGGCATGAGTCCCCACTGCACAATCCAGTCGAAATATGTGGCCCAGTTGCTGTTGCACAGGAACTGGCACTTGAGGGCCGGGAAATTGGTGCGAACATACTCTAGCGAGTTGCGCATTGAGGTGAGGATAATGGCTTTGTCGGTTAGTCCTTTTTCCTCGATAAGGGCGGCAAGGCCAGGGAAGTTGCTCATGTCGTTGTTGTTGATGCCTGTGGTCCATTTCAGTTCCACCACGGGGATAACGTTTTTCTCTTTACAGATGTCAAGATACTCGGCCACGGTGCAGATGTGGCCCGTGTAGGTCACTCCACCGCGCGTCTGAGTGTAGGTCTCGGCCTGCAGCTGTGCCAGTGTGGCACTGGCCACGGTGAGATTGCCGCCCACCGAGTTGGTGGTCTCGTCATGGCTAATCACATAGTGGCCGTCGGCTGTGACGCGCACGTCACACTCCAGGCCTTGATAGCCATAATGGTCAACGCCATTAGTATAAGCTTCAATAGTGTTCATCACTCCCATATAGGAGCCACGGTGCCCAATGAAAGTGGGCTTCCATGCCCATGCGCAGGCTATACATGAAATGGCAATGGTAGTAAGTAGTAATTTTTTCATGACGCTTAGTATTAAATTTGTTAAAATTTGAGCGGTAAATATAATATTTTTTCTTGTTGTGGGCAAGGAAAAAAGAGAAAATGTTGGTTAGAAAAGAAAAACTTAAGTTTCCATTTTGTATTTCGCATGACTTTTTTTACCTTTGTAGCTTAGAACAAAACAATATTATTAAGCTGATGACACCGCTACGCCGTTTCCCTGCCGGAGTGCAGGACTTTGAGAAGATTAGAACCGATGGTTTTGTCTATGTTGACAAGACCGAGTACATCTATGAGCTTGCCAATAATTTTGGTGATGCGCTTTTCCTGAGCCGCCCCCGGCGTTTTGGCAAGTCGCTGTTGTGCTCCACTTTGAAGTATTATTTCCAGGGTCGCAAGGACCTCTTTGAGGGCCTGGCGATGGAGCGCCTGGAGACCGAGTGGACTCAATATCCGGTCTTTCACTTCGATATGTCTAAGTGCAAGAGCGATGATATAGAAGAGGTGTCGCAGTTGCTTGATTCTCTGCTTCGCGAGTATGAGGTCGCTTATGAATGCCTAGGGGTTGAGACCTCGTTTGGAGCGCGTCTCAAGCACCTCATCCTCACTGCGCATGAGCGCACGGGCAAGCGCGCGGTACTAATCTTCGACGAGTACGACTCTCCAGTGCTCAATGTGATAGACTCTGCCGAGAAGATGAACGCCGTGCGTTCTCTCTTCAACACGTTCTACGGGCCTGTCAAGTATATGGCCGAGCACCTGCGCTTTGTGTTCATCACTGGCGTTACCAAGTTCTCGCAGATGTCGATTTTCTCCACCATCAACAACCTGACCAACATCTCGCTGCAGAAGAAGTGGGAGGGGTTGTGCGGCATCACCGCCCAGGAGCTTGAGGAGACGTTCAAGGTGGATATAGAGGCGATGGCTCAAGAATATGGTGTGACGGCTGCCGAGATGCTCCAGCGGTTGCGCGACCGCTACGACGGCTACCACTTCAGTCCAGGCATGACCGATGTGTATAACCCCTTCAGCATAGTAAATGCTTTCAGCTCCATGGAGCTTGACGACTATTGGTTCTCGAGCGGTACCCCAGCGGCTCTGATTAAGATATTGGATATGTATAACTTCCAGCTGGGCGACATCGAGAACACGCAGCTTTTCAAGAACGACTTCGACCAGCCTTTCGACAACATGAGTAGCGCCATTCCCATCCTCTACCAGAGCGGGTATCTCACAATCAAGGACTATAATTTTGAGGAGAACATCTACACCCTTGGCATCCCCAATCAAGAAGTTCATTCCGGCTTCTACCGGGCCTTGATGCCTCGCTATCTCACCAATAATGAGGCCGACAACCGCTCGCTGCTCATGGCAGTGAAGCGCGCGATGATAGCCGACGACATCGACGCGGCGTTAAGGGCGGCTCAGAGCTATCTCTCGGCGTTGCCCTACGAGCTGAGCAACAAGACCGAGCGCGACTTTGAGACGCTGCTGCGTGTGATGTTTGACTGCATAGGCATCGAGACTCAGACCGAGGTGCGCAGCGCGCGCGGCCGCTGCGACGTGGTGATGAAGAGCCGCAGCACGATCTATGTGCTTGAGCTGAAAATCTCGAGCACGGCCACGGTCGATGAGGCCCTGGCCCAGATTGACGAGAAGAACTACCTCATCCCGTACTGGAACGACCCCCGTCGCAAAGTGAAGGTGGGCGTGACCGTTAACCCCGACACTCGCACCATAGAACAGTGGAAAGCGGAGGGATAAAGCACGTAAAAAAGAAGAACAGCAATAAAGAATAAGGCTATGGCACAGAGACGCCGTTTCCCTGCCGGAGTGCAGGACTTTGAGAAGATTAGAACCGACGGTTTTGTCTATGTTGACAAGACCGAGTACATCTATGAGCTTGCCAATAATTTTGGCGATGCGCTTTTCCTGAGTCGCCCCCGGCGCTTTGGCAAGTCGCTGTTGTGCTCCACTTTGAAGTATTATTTCCAGGGTCGCAAGGACCTCTTTGAGGGCCTGGCGATGGAGCGCCTGGAGACCGAGTGGACGCAATATCCGGTCTTTCACTTCGACATGTCGAGATGTAAAAGCGATGACATCGAAGAGATGAAGAGCACACTCGAGATGTTGCTGGGCAACTACGAGAGACAGTATGGCTGCGAAGCTGGTCAGCTAGGTTTTGGCGCAAGACTGCAGCAGTTGATTGAGACATCTCATGCCCGCACTGGCCATCGTGCCGTGCTCATCTTCGACGAGTATGACTCTCCAGTGCTCAATGTGATAGACTCTGCCGAGAAGATGAACGCCGTGCGCTCTGTTTTCAACTCTTTCTACGGCCCGGTCAAGT
>Ga0247611_10001338_pt1 | contig 44542 bp, 17 predicted proteins | sample 177DNAGHGhighgp2_FD_192422 | JGI IMG/M metagenome (GOLD analysis project Ga0247611, IMG submission 192422) | Sheep rumen microbial communities from Palmerston North, Manawatu-Wanganui, New Zealand - 1770 DNA GHGhigh gp2 | ecosystem: Host-associated > Mammals > Digestive system > Stomach > Rumen... | reverse complement strand
CCGTATCAAGTTAATAATCTTTTATTAAATTGAAACGGATTTTTGATAAAATATTTTTATAGAAAATAAATAATTTTAATATTTAGCCGTATCAAGTTAATAATCTTTTATTAAATTGAAACGGATTTTTGATAAAATATTTTTATAGAAAATAAATAATTTTAATATTTAACCGTATCAAGTTAATAATCTTTTATTAAATTGAAACGGATTTTTGATAAAATATTTTTATAGAAAATAAATAATTTTAATATTTAGCCGTATCAAGTTAATAATCTTTTATTAAATTGAAACGGATTTTTGATAAAATATTTTTATAGAAAATAAATAATTTTAATATTTAACCGTATCAAGTTAATAATCTTTTATTAAATTGAAACGGAACAATAATAAAATATTTTTCTATAAAAATATTTTTTATTGTATCAAGTATCAAGATAATAATATAATATTATTTTATTAAAACTATTTAATAATAATAATTCATTTATAATAAATTATTTTAAAAATCCTTTAAACGTTATAAATTTTATTAATATTAATTATATTTTATCATTATTTAATTTTTATTAAAAATATTATTATATTTTAATATCATTATTTATTAATAAAATATTATTTTTTTAAAATACATTTTTATAAAAAATATGGAAACTCCAATTTGTACATTTGAAGATATATTTAAAAATTTACCTAAAAAGAAAATTAATGTTGTTTCCACCAGTTTATTTAAAATAAATAATGGATATCGTGATTTTTCTCAATATATTAATGGAGCTAAAGTACTAAAAAATTTTACTAAAAAAATTGGTTTTACTTTATTAATATTTATAGATGATTCTATATATAAAAATGAAGAAATTTATAATCAATTAAAAGAAAACACAATTGATGACAATACAATAATTATAAAATTTAATTGCCCAAAATTTAAAAAAGATAAAGATTTTCATAAAGGATTATTTGGTACATTAGTTAGATTTTTTCCTTTGTTTGATTTTCCAAATAATCCTTTTAAAAAAGTTATTGTTTCTGATATAGATTTTCCAAAATCTTCAATTAATAGAATTTATTCATATTATATAACAATGAAAAAATTAAAATTAGATGGATTATGTAAAGTTTATTCAAGTTTAGATTATGGTGATCCATTAATTAGTTTTGATAGACCATATAAAAATAAAGATAATGTTGCGATTATGGCTGGAACAATGTGTTTTAATAAGAAAAAACTAGATTATAATATAATAGTAAATTATTTATTTGAAATAATGGATCAAAAAAGTGAATTATATAAAGATATGAGAAAAAAAACATATAGACATGAAATAGATGATGTTTTTGCTTATGGTGTTGACGAATATTTTTTATGTTATGTATTATATTATTTATTTGAAAAATATAATTTTAATGTATGTTATTATAAATCATTTGAAATAATAGATTTTATTGATGTATTATACAAACAATATAATGAAAAACAATTAAAAAATGTAAATGATTTTAAAAAATTATTACAAACTATATTACATCAACCTAATAATAATGATATTGATAAATTATATCATATAATTAAATCAATTATAAATTCATATAAAATACCAGAATTAAATAAAACACAATCATTAATTACAACTATGAATTATGGTGCAAATACAAAACAATTAAATATTACAAATAATATATATAAATATTTAGAATATTTAGATAAAGTAAATAATTATAAATTAGTTGATAAAAAATCTATGAAATATATATTACAACATAAAGGGATTATTAAATGTTATGATATATTTAATAAAAATACTAAAAAATTATTTAGAATTTATAATAAATATACAATTTAAAATATTGTTATTTATTATATATATTTCAATTATACACTTATAATATTTATTATTATTAAAAATAATAATTTATTTTTTATTTTTATATAAAATGAATAATTCTATTTGTAAATTTGAAGATATATTTAAAAATTTACCTAAGAAAAAAATTGATATAATATCTGCATGTTTATTTAAATTAGATAATGGATACCGTGATTTTTCTAAATATATTGAAGGAGGAAAAAATGTAAAAAAATTAGCAGATAAATTAAATATGTATTTTGTATTATTTATAGATGATAGTATATATAATAATAAAGAAATATATGATAAATTAATTAATAATATATATGATAAAAAAACTATTATTATAAAATATGATTGCCCTAAATTTAAAAATGATAATGGATATCATAAAGGATTATTTGGTACATTAGTTAGATTTTTCCCTTTATTTGATTTTCCTAATAATCCTTTTAAAAAAATAATGATATGTGATATGGATTATAAATATAAAAATAATATTGATCCATTATGTACAAATTATAATTTATTAAAACAAACAAAAGGTGAATTTGTCTTTAATATTTATTCAACACTTCCAGAAGATGTTGGAAAAGATTTTATTTATTTAACTGTTCCGTTTAGAAATATAAAAGAACATTTTGGATTTCTTGCTGGTTCATTTTGTTGTAATTTAAAGAAAAAATTTGATCATAATATTATTATTAATTATATAAATACATTAATGGATAAATCAAGTGATTTATACAAAACAATGTATTCATTAACACAACATCATGAAATAGATGATACTTTTACATATGGTGTAGATGAATATTTTTTTAACAATATATTATATTATCATATGAAAAAATTAAATTATACTATTTATACAATAAATGATTACAATTTATTATCTTTTATATTATCATTAAAATTTAAATATAATATAACTGAAAATGAAATATTTAAAAAAGAATATTTACATTTTCTTCAATATGTATTAAAACAACCTAAGAATACTAATATAAATCAATTATTTAGTATTATTTATAAAATATTATCATCATATGAATTAAACGTTGTTAATGAACCTAAGAAATTTATAACTGATATTAATTATGGTGCTACTTCAAAACAATTAAATGTTTCAAAATCTATTTATAATTATTTTATTAATTTAGAAAAAAATAAAAATTATAAATTAATTGATAAAATCACTTTACAATTTATATTAAAATATAAATATATAATTAAATGTTTAGAAGTATCTAAAAATAATGGACCAAAATATAAATTATATAATTATTATATGCCATCTGAGAAAAAATAATATAAATTTTTATAAATAATTATTTTAAAAATAAATTTAATATTTGAAAATTAATGTTTATTATTTGGATTATTTAAAAATGATGATCAGAATATTAAATTTGATCATTCAAAGAATAAATCTAATAATAAATAGATTATTATTAAAGTTAATTATAATGTATAATAAATAGATTATTAAAGTTAATTATTTTTGTATAATAATCAGGATATTATTAAGATTAATTATTTTGTATAATAAATAGATTATTATTAAAGTTTATTATATTGATAATAAACAAGATATTATTAAAGTTTATTATTTTATATAATAAATAGATTATTATTAAAGTTTATTATTTTATATAATAAATAGATTATTATTAAAGTTTATTATTTTATATAATAAATAGATTATTATTAAAGTTTATTATATTGATAACAATCAGGATATTATTAAAATTAATTATATTGATAACAATCAGGATATTATTAAAATTAATTATATTGATAATAATCAGGTTATTATTAAAATTAATTATATTGATAATAATCAGGTTATTATTAAAATTAATTATATTGATAATAATCAGGTTATTATTAAAATTAATTATATTGATAATAATCAGGTTATTATTAAAGTTTTAATATTTTTTATAAAAATCTTTTTATCTTTTTAATTATAACATCTTAAATTAAATATTTTATTTATGCCATTATTTAAAATTAAAATTTTTTAATAAATCAATATTAAATAAAAAATTATCTTAAAATTTATAATTTTTTAAATTAATCATAATTTTAAAATTATTAATTATAATAATTTAATAAAAATATATTATTTGTAGAAATAATATATTCTATTTTTATTAAAATATTTTTATTATTTTATAATTTATTTTTTTAATATTCATTTTTTATTTATATAAAAATGAATAATTATATAAATGTTTCATATATAAATAAACAATATAATATATTATATTATGTAAACAGTGGAGGATTTGGAATAGTATATGCTTTATCTAATAATAATAAATTTCCTATATTAATATTAAAATTATTTTATGAAAAATTTTATAATAGAGTATTAATTAATAAACTAATTGATTCAAATTGTTATAAACAATTATGTAAATATAATATAATTATACCAATATTAGATATTGTAAATTATCCATCACAAATATATGGTTCTACAACTTATTTAAAAAATTATAAACAAAATATTAGTTTATCTAAATATGATATTTTATTTAATAATCATTTATATTTTTATGAAATTGGTGGCATATGTCAAATATATGAATTATTTAATTTATTTAGATTAAATAAATATAAAAATTATAATTTAATAATTAATTGTATTAAAATAATTGTAAATAAATGTGATTTAATGGTTTCAAAAGCAAATGTTATTCATCGTGATTTACATTTAAAAAATATTATGTTTAAAAATAAATATACATTATATTTGTTTGATATTTATAATAAATATAATAAAAATAAAGATTTACATAATTTAAAAATATTAAAAAATTATATATTTAAAAATAAAAATATAGATAAAACAAAAGAAGATAAAAATTTAATTAAAAAATATAATATAACAACTTATACTCCAATTGATAATGATATAGATGTATTTTTTATTGATATTGATTATATTTTAGATATTAATGATATTATTAAATGTTTTGATAAATATAATAAAAACAATAAAGATGTACAAGAAATAATAAAATTAATTTTATCAATTGTTATTCATAGTGATAAAATTAAAGTATTATATACTATAATAATTAATGATATATTTACACATTTAAGTGTTTTAAAAGATAATACACAATATAATAATTTAAAATATATTTATGATTATACTATTAAATTATATAAAAATGTTATAGATGAAATTATTGAACAATCAAGTATATTAAATAATTTACATAACATTACATTATCTAATAATATAATATGGTATATAATAGTATATATATCAAACAGTTCAAATATTGATATTCAAAAAATGATTGATACTGTTTTTAATTATCTTTATATTAAACAATATACAAAAGATGATTTTGAATATTCTATTATAGGTAATCCTGTAAATATATTTAATAGATGTATTTATAATGGTTTTGAACAAAAACCTTATACAAAAGAAGAAATAAAAAAAATATTTATTTAATATTTAATTATTTTATTTTTTAAATAAAATAATTTATAATGTCATTAGATAAATCATTAAATTTAATTATAAACAATGTAGAATTATAAATTTTAGATATAATAAGTGAAGACAAAAAATTTTTTTGGATGCCTTAATGAATAAATTAAAGATTAAATTCTTGATTTCTGAAAAGAATTATTTATTTTATTATTGATTTTATTTTTGAAGGCGTTTAATTATTAATCATTTGATTTAATCATTTAAGGGCCGAAACCTGAAAATATTTTTATGGAAAAAAATAATTTAATTCTTGACCGCCTTAATAAATAAATTAAAGATTAAATTCTTGATTTCTGAAAAGAATTATTTATTTTATTATTGATTTTACTTTTGAAGGCGTTTAATAATTAATCATTTGATTTAATCATTTAGGGGCCGAAACCTGAAAATATTTTTATGGAAAAAAATAATTTAATTCTTGACCGCCTTAATAAATAAATTAAAGATTAAATTCTTGATTTCTGAAAAGAATTATTTATTTTATTATTGATTTTATTTTTGAAGGCGTTTAATTATTAATCATTTGATTTAATCATTTAAGGGCCGAAACCTGAAAATATTTTTATGGAAAAAAATAATTTAATTCTTGACCGCCTTAATAAATAAATTAAAGATTAAATTCTTGATTTCTGAAAAGAATTATTTATTTTATTATTGATTTTACTTTTGAAGGCGTTTAATAATTAATCATTTGATTTAATCATTTAGGGGCCGAAACCTGAAAATATTTTTATAGAAAAAAAATAATTTAATTCTTGACCACCTTAATGAATAAATTAAAGATTAAATTCTTGATTTCTGAAAAGAATTATTTATTTTATTATTGATTTTACTTTTGAAGGCGTTTAATAATTAATCATTTGATTTAATCATTTAAGGGCCGAAACCTGAAAATATTTTTATGGAAAAAAATAATTTAATTCTTGACCGCCTTAATAAATAAATTAAAGATTAAATTCTTGATTTCTAAAAAGAATTATTTATTTTATTATTGATTTTACTTTTGAAGGCGTTTAATTATTAATCATTTGATTTAATCATTTATTTGGGGCCGAAACCTGAAAATATTTTTATGGAAAAAAATAATTTAATTCTTGACCGCCTTAATGAATAAATTAAAGATTAAATTCTTGATTTCTGAAAAGAATTATTTATTTTATTATTGATTTTACTTTTGAAGGCGTTTAATTATTAATCATTTGATTTAATCATTTATTTGGGGCCGAAACCTGAAAATATTTTTATAGAAAAAAAATAATTTAATTCTTGACCGCCTTAATGAATAAATTAAAGATTAAATTCTTGATTTCTGAAAAGAATTATTTATTTTATTATTGATTTTACTTTTGAAGGCGTTTAATTATTAATCATTTGATTTAATCATTTATTTGGGGCCGAAACCTGAAAATATTTTTATAGAAAAAAAAAATAATTTAATTCTTGACCGCCTTAATGAATAAATTAAAGATTAAATTCTTGATTTCTGAAAAGAATTATTTATTTTATTATTGATTTTATTATTTATTTTATTATTTATTTTATTTTTGATTTTATTTTTGAAGGCGTTTAATAATTAATCATTTGATTTTATTATTTTTATGAATATTTTTTGATTTAATTTTATAATAATATATTAAATATTTAAATATATAAATGAATTATTATTAATAATTGTTTATTAATATTATTAATAATTGTTTATTAATATTATTAATAATTATTTATTAATATATTTAAATCTATTTTATTAAAAATATAATTTTAATAAAAAATTATTTATAATTTTTTATTTTAAACTTTTATGCTTTATTTAAAAGTTTAAAAAATAAAAATATTTTTTAACTAATATTTTTAAAATCTTTATTTTATTAAATTATATTATAAAAAATGTTTAATAATAATAATTTATTAATTAATACATCAGATAAAGATTTATATAACATGCAATTTACATATCCGAGAGAAGATGACCCACATCTTCAATCTAAACTTTTAAAAAAAAAAGAATTATATAAATATAAATGTTCACATATTCCAGAATTTAAAAATTATATTGATTTAAAACTTTATAGAGATGAAAAATGTTCTTCAAGAGAAATTAATTTAACTGAACAACAATTATTACTTTCTAATTATTTTAACGTTAATTCTATTCAAAAAGGTTTATTACTTTTTCACGGTTTAGGTTCTGGTAAAACATGTACGGCAATCACTATAGCAGAAACTTTTAAGCAGCAGTGTATACAATATAATACTAAAATTATTGTATTAGTTCCTGGTCCAACAATTAAAGAATCTTGGTATAATGAATTAATAAAATGTACTGGTAATATTTATCAACCTTATGGTACAACCCCTGGAAATTATACTTTTAATGAATTTTATAAGATTATGTCTTATAAATCTTTTTATAGAAAAGTATTAGGTGAGCGTGTTAAATCTGATTCTAATGATAAAAATAAGTATAAAAAAGATGAAAATGGTGAATATGTTCGTGTTATTAATTCTAATAAATTAGAATCTTTAGATAATACTTTATTAATTTGTGATGAAGCACATAATATAACTGGAAATAATTATTATGACGCTGTTAAAAAAATAATAAATAATTCTAAAAATCTTAAAATATTACTTTTAACTGGTACACCTATGAAAAATGTTGCAACTGACATTATTGATTTAATCAACTTATTAAAACCAGAAGATAAACAAATTAAAAAATCAAAAATTTTTTATATGGATAAAAATAATGATGTATTAGATTTTGTTGATGGTGGAAAAGAATATTTACAGGATAGTATAAAAGGTTATGTATCATATTTTAAAAGTACTGATCCTTATATTTTTGCTTTACAAAATGATATCGGTGTTGTATCTCCTCATTTGAAATTTACAAAAATTATTCCGTGTAAAATGTCTAAGTTTCATAAACAATTATATGATCAAATTAATAATAGTTCTTCAAGTCATTTAGAAAAAACCGTTAATTCATCAGTTAATTTTGCTTTACCTAAATTAGAAAATGATACAATTATACCTGCTCGGGGTAAAGAAGGAATAAAACAAATTTTAACAGAATTAAAGCTTAATAAAACACACTATAATTTAGTTTTACAAAAATTTTTACAAGAACATACTAAAATTAAAGATGTACCAAACACTAATTTAATAACTTTTAATAATGAAGATCAAATAACAGGATCATTTTTACACGAAAACTTTTTACATATTTTTTCTATTAAATTTGCTCAATGTTTAAGAAACCTTAACGAATTAGTTGTTAATCAAAAAGGAGTAAAAACTGCTTTTATTTATTCTAATCTTGTATTATTTGGTATTAACCTTTTTAAACAAGTTTTATTACAAAATGGATATATGGAATTTAAAGAAAATACACAAAAAACTTTAGAATATATCCCGGATCATATAAGATGTTATTATTGTGGAAGAACTTATAAAGAACATCAAAAAACTGGCGGAACAAGGGATAAAAAGAATAAGGATAATAAAAAAAATAAATTAACAGGAGGAAATAATGAAACTAATCAAGATTCTGATAATGAAACTGATAATGAATTTGAACATAATCAGTATAATATTCAATATAATAAACAAACTGGTGGAGATTATGATGATGAAATGATAGTTCAATTAGATGATGAAAATGGTTGTGTAAAATTATGTAATGTTGAAATAAATCCTAATGAATTTACAGGAAGATTAAGAAATGATGGTTCAACAGATGATATTGATAAAGTTCTTGAAAAATTTGATGATACTGATAAATATTATACAAATTATAGATATAATTTTGATTTCTATAATAATCCATTTTATAGATTAAATGGAGGAAAAACTAATAAATCAAAAGTTTCTTCAAAAGATAAATTAACTGATAAAAAAACTGATAAAAAAAGTTCTTCAAAATATTCTTCAAAAAAGATTTTAGGAGGTATTACAGATCATGAATTTTATCCTGCTTGTTTCATTTCTATTACTGGTGGAGATAATCAAAGTGAAGAATTAGAAAACGATACTAATGAAGATGCTAAAAAGATTATTCAAAATGTTTTTTGTGATCCTAATAATGCTCAAGGAAAATATATTAAATTTGTTTTAGGATCTAAGGTTTTATCAGAAGGTTTTAACCTTAAAAATGTTGGTGAAGTTCATATTTTAGATTCTTGGTTTAACTTTACAAGAATAGAACAAACAATTGGCCGTGGAATTCGTCGTTGTTCTCATATGGCTGTTGCTTGTGAAGATAATCCTTATCCTAAAGTTAACGTTTATAAGTATTGTATAGTTTTAGATTCTAATAAAGGTCAAGTTCCTGAACCAAGTAGTGAAGAATTAATTTATCAAAATGCTGAAAGAAAACATATTTTAATCAAAGAAATTGAACATTTAATTAAAGAAAATACTATAGATTGTGCTTTAAATCATTCTTGTATTAATATTCATAAATATGAAAAATGTGTGCCAATAACAACTAACAATTATGATACTGTTAAACTTAAAGAAGGTGAAGAATTCTGTCCTGTTGAATGTGATTATCAAAAATGTGACATTAAATGTTCTGATCCTGATCTTAATAAATATTATGATGCAAAAACAGATTCTTATAATGTTCCTGAAAATGAACTTGACCAAAATGAAATTAACGTTAATATTGTTAATGAGTTATCTAAATATAAACAAAAAATAAAAAGTTTATTCTTATTTAAATACGTTTATACGTTAGATGAATTAACACAAGAATTTTTAAAAGATAACTTTAAATATTTTGATCAATTTTACTTTTATAAAGCCTTAGATGATTTTATACCACATGATGAAAATGAAAAAAATAACTTTACTGATATTTTAGTTGATAAGTTTAATAGGCCTGGTTATTTAATATATGTTAATAAATATTATATTTTTCAGCCGTTTGGTATGAGCGAAAAAGAGATGATGAAATATAAAACAACGCTTACACTAAATATTAATAATGATATTGGATTATATGAATATATGAAGTTTAATAATATGATTGATATACATATTAAAAATGAAGAAAATAACATAAAATATGATTTTGAAACTTATAAATCTTATTATTTAAATAAAAAAGAATATACTTATGTTGGAATTATAGATAAAGAACCAAATAAGAAGAAATCAAAACAAGAATCAGAATTAAAAGATATATTTAAATTAAGAAAGAAAATAACAATGAATACTTCAAAGAAAAGAGAAAGTGGTTTACAAACTTATAATGGTTCAGTTTGTTTCAATTCTTATACAATGGATGAAATAAAGAAAGTATTCCAAAATTTAAAAATTCCTTTTAATCCAAAATTATCAAGAATAGAATTATGTAATCAAGTAAGAGATAAGTTATATGAATTAGAGAAATATTCAAATGATGGTTTAACTTATTTAATTATACCTTCTAATCATCCTGTTATTCCATTCCCATTAAATTTAAAAGATAGAGTAGAATTTATTAAACAAAAACTTATTAAAAAGTTTGATAATGCTATTATAAATGTTAGTAGTAAAATTGAAAATAAGAAAAAGATTTATATAATGAATGTTAAAAAGAGTAAAGATATTGAAAATAATGAAGATTTTATTACTGAATTAGGGTTTGTTAAAAACAAGGATTCTTATGAATTAACTGTTAAATAAAAAGGTTATAAATTGTTTATTTTTTTTTTATTTTTTAAAAAATAAAAAAATATTTTAAATAGTTTAATTTAAATTATATTTTAATTTAAATTTATTATAAGAATTAATTATAAAATTATTATTTCCACCACGTGCTATTATAAAATTATCAACATCTCTTAGAGTTCTTCCATCTATTACATATGTATTTGTTATTTTTAAATTTGGTATAGTGTTTTTAAGTTGAATTTCTAAATTTGCTTTTTCTTCAGGTGTTAATATATGAAAAGATTCAGATAATGAATCAACTAAATTATAAATATTATTTTCATCCTTTATAATGTTTACATAATGATGTCCTGATTGTCTAAATAGAATAAAGCAAGTTTGATTTGTATCTATTACATCAATATCATTGGGTAAACATGTAAATATTGTTTGTAATATATTATTTATATCTATAAATTCATGATCCTCATAAATATAATCTATATTTATAATACTAACAAGTATTAAAATAAATATATGAATAAATTCTTGTATTGTATCATCATTTGAAATAGATGTATTAGATTTAATTGTATTAATAAAACTAAATAAATCTGTATCAGAATCAAATATTTTTTTATTAATAATCATACTATATAAATCATTTAAAAATTTTGTATTACCTTCTAAATATTTAAAAATAAACCATAATGATATAATTATAATTTCATTTCTATTAGTATTTATATAAGAATTAATATTTGGATTAATAAATAAATTTTGTATATCTGATTTAAATGATGAACATTCTTTTTTTTGAAATACTTTTTTATCATGTATAACTGACCATATATTAATAAATAATTCTGTAATATTTATTGTTTTATTAATTTCAGAAATATTTATTTTAAATTTATTAAAATCCTTTAATTTAAAATTAAATTTTATTTCATCACCATTAAATCTAATATTATCATCACTTAATATTAAATCATGAATACATTTAATTCTATAAATATATTGTAAATATGCATACATCCAACATAAATGACCTCTCCATTTAAAGTTTCTGATAGGTAATTGTAAAAATGGTTTTGGTGGTGGTATTGAGCGTGGTACTGAGCGTGGTAATGGTGGTGGTACTGAGCGTGGTAATGGTGGTGGTATTGAGCGTGGTAATGGTGGTGGTACTGAGCGTGGTAATGGTGGTGGTACTGAGCGTGGTAATGGTGGTGGTATTGAGCGTGGTAATGGTGGTGGTATTGAGCGTGGTAATGGTGGTGGTATTGAGCGTGGTAATGGTGGTGGTATTGAGCGTGGTAGTGGTGGTGGTACTGAGCGTGGTAGTGGTGGTGGTACTGAGCGTGGTAATGGTTCTGGTGGTGGTACTGATGGTATTGTTATTGTTCGTGGTAGTGGTGGTGGTGGGGTTGTTGGTTTTGGCTGTAAATTATATTTAGACAAATATTCGCTATATCTTATACAATCATCAAAAGAAACATATTTATTTGTAAGCTCACTCATTTTATTATAAAAAAAAATAATAAAATAAAATATTTAAAATATTTTTTTAGTTCATTTAATTAATTTTATTATATGATTATAATTATTATAAATATAAAAATATAATTTAATAATACATTAATATAATTTTTAATAAATTTAAATTTATTTAAATACTATAATACAAAAATTAATAGATTCTATGATAAATAAATTTATTATATTTAATTTTATTTATATTATTATTTTATTAATAAAAATAGTAATTGGTTTTACATTTCTAAATAATTATTATTTGATAATCTTTCTTTTTTATTTATTATAAATTTAATATATTTATTTATTAATTGATTATTAAATTGATATGAATAAATAAATGGTTCATAATTATTACATAATGCTAAAATTTTTATTTGATTCTTTAAAATAGTATTAAAATCTTTATTAATAAATAATTCAGATTTAATATAATATAATGATAAAATATATTTATCTATATTATTAACATCTGATGTGATTTGATTATATTTGTATTCAACTATATCATTTTTGATATTTTCTTTATTTATAATTTTATTAACAATATCAATACCAGGAATAATATTATTATCTATTAAATTTTTAATTATTTGTATTATATCATTTCTATTAATATCATTAGATATTTTAATTTTATTAATATTAAATATTGAATTAACAATATTAAATAATTCTTTATTTAATGTTTTAGTAAATATTTTATTATTAATATTAATATCATGTAAAATATAATTTATATATAATATTGTATTATTAATATTTTTAATAATATCTGTATTATTATTTATTATATGTATATTTTTTATATTACTTATTAATAATTGTATTATATCATTTGATAATTGTATATATTTTAATATTATAGATAGTATAAATATATTATATATATCTGATGATAAATTAGATATGTTTTTAATATATTTATTTGTCATAATGATTGATTCTAATATTTGAAGTTTATTATCATTTATAGCATCATTTAATATTAACATTGATTTAATATTTGATTTATTATTAGTATTTTTAATAGATGCTAATATATTATTAATTATATTATATTCTGTTGAATTATTTGTATTTATATTATTAAATATATAATCTAAATCATTATTTTTTGTTATTACATTATCTGATGATGAATTATTTATTTTATCAGATGTTATAAATGATGGGATTGAATATGAAGTATAACTTGCTGGAATTGATGAATATACAGGAGAAACTTTAGGAGGAATAGGAGAAACTTTAGGAGGAATAGGAATTTCTGTATGAGTTCTTGTAGGAATTTCTGTATGAGTTTCTGAAGAAGTTTCTGTATGAGTTTCTGTATGAGTTCTTGTAGGAATTTCTGTATGAATTCCTACAGGAATTCCTGTATGAGTTCTTGTAGAAGTTTCTGTATGAGTTTCTGTAGGAATTCCTGTATGAGTTTCTGAAGGAATTCCTGTATGAGTTTCTGTAGGAATTCCTGTATGAGTTTCTGTATGAGTTCTTGTAGGAATTTCTGTATGAATTCCTGTAGGAATTCCTGTATGAGTTCTTGTAGGAATTTCTGTATGAGTTTCTGAAGAAGTTTCTGTATGAGTTTCTGTATGAGTTCTTGTAGGAATTTCTGTATGAATTCCTACAGGAATTCCTGTATGAGTTCTTGTAGAAGTTTCTGTATGAGTTTCTGTAGGAATTCCTGTATGAGTTTCTGAAGGAATTCCTGTATGAGTTTCTGTAGGAATTCCTGTATGAGTTTCTGTATGAGTTCTTGTAGGAATTTCTGTATGAATTCCTGTAGGAATTCCTGTATGAGTTCTTGTAGGAATTTCTGTATGAGTTTCTGAAGAAGTTTCTGTATGAGTTTCTGTATAAGTTCTTGTAGAAGTTTCTGTATGAGTTTCTGTAGGAATTTCTGTATGAATTCCTGTATGAGTTTTTGTATGAGTTTCTGAAGATTTTATATCTGGTTTAGGTAAAGATACATTACATTTAACACATACAGAAATAGAAGGATTATTATTGTTATAATAATATAGATTATTAATTGTATTATATTTTGTAAATATTTCTTTATTTATTATTAAATTTTTATTTTTATTAAATGAAAAATTATTAATAATACCATTATATTTATTTTTATCTTCTAATACTGTAAATTCTTGTTGTGTTTGATCTTGATCTTGATCTTCATCATTATCTTCAGATTGTTCTGTTGATGTATCAAATATATCTTCATCTTTATTATTTTTTAATATATCATATGTTGGATCATTTAATAATGATTTAATAACTTCATTATTATAAATATCATTATAAATAAAGTTATTATTTTCTTTTATTATAAATGATTTTATACTATTATTACTATAAGGAGTGTAATAAAATATATATTTATAATAATTTATATCTTTTATTTCTTTAATTTTATATGATTTATTATTAATTAATTTATTCAAATATAAAAATAAGTCTTTATTATAACATAAAGAATAGATATTTTTATTACATAACTTATAATAATATAAAACGTTTTGATTAAATAAATATTTTAATTTCATATTTTGTATATTTTTATCTGTTAAATGTAAATAATATAAAATATATAGATATTGTAAATATAACTTACTATCATCTTTTAACTTTAAATTTATAATATTTAAAATATTTGAAATAAAATTATTATACATAATTTTAGTTTTATCTGTATTTTGTACATTAACATCTAAAATATAATCTATTTTTCTTTTTTCTCCTAAATCTCTAATTCTAAAAGCTGCTTGTGCAATATTAGTATAATTGTTAAAATATGTCATTGTTAATAATCCAAACATATTAGTAGGTTGTTGTATATCTGTTCCTACTATATGTTGATTATCATAATAATAAAAATACTTATTTGATTCCTCATTATTATATTTAAATATTATAGATAAACCATCTTCATCTGATAATGAATGTTTATAATAAATATATTTATAACCTTTAATATCAATATATATAATTTTAAATTGTTCTTTAATATCTTTAATATCTTTATTAATATTATTATATAATAATTGAACAACATTAATAGTATTAAAACTTTTAAAGAATCCACCAGCATCAACCAATGCATTATATTTTAAAACCCCTTTATTTTTATAACTAATTAAATCAAATATACTTTTAAATTTATTTAAATCAGGTATTCTTGCATTATCACAACAATTTTGAATTAAGCATTCTTTTTTAGATGTTTTATTAAAAATAATATCATTAATATTATTGTAATAAAATATACTATGTTCTTTAATATTATTAATTCCAAGTAAACCAATATATATTTTATTAAAACTATTTTCATCTTTATCAATATCAATAAATTCATATTTATTATTTATTTGTGTTAACCTTAATGAACTTAAAATTAGATTATTTTCATTTATTTTATCATATAACTGAAAAGTATTATTATTACCATTATTTGATTTTATATTTATGTTATGAAAAGATGGTAAATTGAAATTAACTGTTCCAGAATATGCAGTTTTATATAAAGAAACATTTTTACCAATTATTTCAACACTTGAAATATTATCATATAAAATAGTTTCATTTATATATTCTATTAAATTATTAATAATGTATTCAAAATATATATTATAATTATTTATAAATTCATTTTTAATTTCATCTAACTTCATTTTTATTAAAGTATTATCGTTTATTTTAAATTTATTATTATTTAATAACAAATATTTATTTATGTCTATATCTCGTTTTTTATCATATACGTTAATATAACTTAATAAAGTTGCTATTATTGTATGTGTTAATACTGTATAATATGAATTTTTAATTGGATTATTTGCATGTTCATATGGAACACCTATGAAATCATTACCATGAGATTCATAAGTTGAGAATCCATAATTTATTCCATATTCTAATGACGATATAAATTTATATGAATCATATAATTGATTATCAAATATATTAATGTTTAAATTTATATTTAAATTATTATTATTTATTTTTCTTAATTTAAATAATTCTTTTAAATAAATGTTATATAAAATTCCTTTTTTATTTTTAATATAATCTTTAATTTCATTAATTTTATTTATTTTATTAAAATTAGATTTTATTGGATCTAAAATAGAATCAATTTCATCTATTAAAATATAAAATTGTCTTAATATAATATCTGGATCTTTACCATATTTATGCATTAATAATTTCCAATATTTAAACTGTGAATCTGATAATACATAATTATATCGTGGATCTATTACTAATGAATACACGTCATTTATATTATTAATAAATCTTAAATTTCTTCTATATAATGGTCTATATTTTAATAATGGTGTTATTGTATCTTTAAGTAAATGTTCTGGAACTATAACTATAAACGGCATATTATGTAGTTCTATTAATTGCGTTAAAACAGGTGTTAAAACAGAAGATTTACCTCCACCCATAAATAAATTTTTAATATGATATTCTTTTTTATTATCTAACAAGTTATTATAAATATTATTTATTAATTCAATTTGTTCTTTTCTAATAAAATGACCAAAAAATATTTCAAACATATATATTTGCATATCTTTATAATATATGTTATCATTATCTTTTAAATCATTTTTAAATATATTATTAATATCTTGATTTATATCTAATTCTTTACTTGGTAATATTTTTTTTATAATATATTCATCAATATTAATAGAACTAATAATTTCCATATCATATGTAATATTTTTTATATTAATATTTAATAAATTATTATTATAAATTGGTTTAGATATTCTTATTAAATTATTATTAATATGTGTATTATTAATATTATAGTATTCTAAATAATAGTTTATATTATTGTTATTTATTAATTGATATAATATATAATAATTATTATTATTTTTTAATAATATACTAAGATTTTCTGATAAGTCATATTTATTACTTTTTATTAAAATAATTTTATGTTCAATATTATTTAAATAATTTATTAATTTATCCATATCAAATAAATCATTTTCAAAACAAAATTTAAAATAGTCAATTAATATATTATATAATTGATTTAAAGCCATTTGTATAATTAAATTATCATTTTTATTAAAAGTATTAATCATATAATTCTGAATATATTTATAAGATGATAAATTATAATGAACATCTTCAATTGATAATAATATATTATTATAATATATATTTATATCATTATCCAACCATTTAAAAATAATAAATAATAATATATTAAATATATCATATATTTTTTGTTCAATATTAAATGAATTTGTATTAATTTCATCAATTAATTCAAATTGATTATTACTATTTAAAATTTCATTATACTTATATTTACGATTATTTATTATATAAATCTTATTATTACTGTCATATTTAATTCTATCATAAATTTGTTTTTTATTTGTATAATATAAATATTTAATATATGGTAAAATATTAGTAATATTATTATATGGTTTTTCTAACATTTTATTTGAAATAGATGTAGATGCACCTGGACGAATTATGTTTAATTCTGGGAATGTTTTAATATTTTTATTTAATATACTATTATTTTTAATGTTTGAATATTCTGGAATATTTTTAATTATAAACTTATATGATGATATAGTTGGGCAACCAATGATTGGAATATTATTTGTATCATTAATTTTATTAATATTTTTATTTTTAAGTGATATTAAATTATTATAGAATATATTAAATTTATTACAATTATATTTAATTATATTTGATAAATCATCAAATGAATTATATATAGGTTGATTAATGTTAGATATAAATTTTTCATATATATCATTTATAAATATATAACAATATAACAATATATAATATTCGATAATATTATTTTTAATAAAATCATAATATGATAAATTTATATATTTTTTATAATTATTAATTAATTCAATATATTTATTATTGATTTTATTTAAAATAGTATTTTTTAATTGCTTTACATTATCAATTGTTAATTCTAAATTAATTATAGGGTTAATATCAGTAGATACTATTACTTTATTATCTAAATATTCATTAAATAACATAAATATAATATTAAAGTAGTTTAATATGATAATATTATTATAATTATCTGGTAATTTAAATTCTTTTAATTTATATTTATTAACATATTGATTAATTTGATTTAAAATTTCATTATCAACATTATCATTTAATATATTTTTAATTAATAAATTACTAATATTTTGTAATTCATCATTTGTAATAAATTCTTTTTCATTTTTATTAATATATTTATCATAATAGTTTATTAATAATTCATTAATTTTATCGTTTATTTTTTTAAATGATTGTAATTTATTAAAAATAGTATCATTGTCTAACAAAAATTTAATATTTTTATTATATTTTTGAATATGAATATTCCCATTAATATATGATATTATATTTTTATTTTCTGGTTTATATGATATATTATTTAATATATTTGAAGAATCTTTATTTAAATTATTTAATACTTTAAATATATTATCATATAAATCTTGATTTTCTGAAACTATTGATAATAAATTATATGATAATTCAATTAATACAAAGTTATTAAATTGAATATTATTCCTATCTTTTATCATCATATATTTTATATATTTATCATACGTATTTACTTTATTACTATAATTTTTAATATTATAATATCCAATATTTTTTATAGAACTAATTTGAGATTTAAAGTTAAAATATAATAGATAATATTTATTATTATTAGTTAATATTATTGATGAATTAATAGAATCATAAAAACTAATATATTTAATATTTTGATCATTAATTATTTCATATTTAATTCCATCTATTAATATATAATCACATATATAATTAGATGCTAATTTAGATGGTGATAATTTTAAATCAGATAATGCAGATGAAGAAGGTGATAATGAAGGTGGATTAGGAGCAGGAGGAGCAGGAGGAGCAGCAGGAGCAGGAGGAGCAGCAGGAGCAGCAGGAGCAGGAGGAGCAGGAGGAGCAGCAGGAACAGGAGCAGGAGGGGAAGGCGGAGGAAGAGGTGGATCAGGAGGTAGTGGTGCTGTTGAAGAATCACCACCTTTTAAAGGTGGCGGTGGTGGAGGAGCAGGTGGAGCTATAGGAGCAGATGGAGCTATAGGAGCAGATGGTGGTGGAGGAGCAGGTGGAGCTATAGGAGCAGGTGGAGCTATAGGAGCAGATGGAGCTATAGGAGCAGATGGTGGTGGAGGAGCAGGTGGAGCTATAGGAGCAGATGGTGGCGGAGGAGCAGGAGGGGCTACAGGAGCAGATGATGGTAGAGGTTCATCAGCTTTACTTTTAGATTTATCAGAAGAAGATGAATCAACAGGTTTATAATCATCAGGTATTTTAATTATACCATCATATTTTTTTAAATGGAACAAACAATTATTTACATTTTTATCATTAGAATAAATTAACTTGTTTTTAAATTCTATAAAAATATCATTATCTTCATTTTTAAATAAAATACAATCTATATTATTATAAGTAATATTATTAAATATAACGTTATTATTAATTTGATTATTATATTCATATTCTTTATTATTATAATTAAAACATATTTTATTATTACTATATTTAATATAATTTGATGAACTATAATAATTTACTAATGGATTATTTAATTGTATATTTTTATTAATATTTTCTATTAAATTATTATAAGTATCTGAATTATTAATATAATTTATAAATGCTTTATGAGTTATATTTATATTATTAGTATATGGTAAGATATAACTAATTTTATAATTATTATCATCATCAAAAATATTTTTTAATAATAATTGTATATCATAACTAACTTTATCATTTTCTAATTTATATATATTATTAAGTAAATAATCAATTGTATCTTTTTTAATTAATATTTCATCATCAGTTAATAATCCTAAATTATATAAAACTAATAATATTAAATAATGTGTTTGATTATTTTTAATATTAATTTTATAATATTTTAAATTATCATTAAATATATCACGTAATTGTTCATATTTTTGTGGATTTAATTTTTTAAAATTACTTAATATCATATAAGGAGTTTGATTATTTAATAATAACGGAATTTGATAATAATAATAATTTTTATATTCTATATCTTCATTTATTATATTTATATATAATCCTTTTAATTCATTAATAATATTATTATTCTCTATTAATATTTTATTATTATTAAATAATGAATACATAAAATTATAAAATATATGTTCTATAATTTGATTATAAGCAATATTATCATTAGTTGTATTATAATATTTATATAATATATGATATTTATTATAATCATTATTATCAAAATATTTATTAAAATCTTCTTTTGAGTTAATTAATGATAATATATTTATAAAATCATATTTAATAATATGATTTAAATCAGTTTCATTCATAAATGATTGATAGATTTGTGTAAAAATATTAAAACAATTAAATAGATATGATTTAAAATATAAGATTGATTTAGTAAAATCTTGATTGTTTACTTGTTGATTTAATAGTTTATTATTAATATAATATTCTAATTCATATTTTAAATTAATTATTGTTGGGTTTAAAGGTTTAATTTTTAAATAACTCATTTGTGTAATATTAATGCATTCTAATATTTGAAGTCGTGTTATTATTTGTTTATTATCATCATTAATTTTATTAAATATAATTAATTTATGTATAAAATCTAAATAATCGTTAAATAATTCTTGTTTATCTGTAAATATATCATTATTTTTAATATCATTCTTAATATCGTTAATTATATTATCATCTAAACTATCAAAACTATTATAGAATTTTGTAAAAATTTGTTTTAAAAATTCAAGAATTTGTTGTATTTGTTCATTAATATTCTGATCACTGAATATTATATTATTATTTTTTATTTCAATTGTAAAGTTATTAATAGTTTTTCTATATGAATTTTTAAAATAAAATTTATTTTTAAATATATTAATTAATTCTTTTGCATTATCTGAATTAATATCTTTAACTTGTAATATTTCAGTTATTATATAATTAATAATAGGTTCAAATATATATTTATGATCATTTTTTAAAGAAGTTATTAAAAATGGTATATTATTAGTTATTTGTTTTTTTGTTAATTGATTAATATCTTGTTTATATTCAACTTTAGTATTATTATTTATAAAACTATTTAAATAATCTTTTAAATTATCAATATAATTTTTAATACTATCATTAATTGTTTTACGTGAATTATTTTGATAATAAAATTTATTATTATCTAATAATAGATATAAATTATTTTCTAATGAATTAGAATTTAACATATTTTGATTACATACAGGATTTATTAATTTTAATAATACAAAATAATTATAACATTTATTAAACGAATTAATATCATTTTTAATTGTATTATAATACTGTTTAACGTCTTTATAATCAGTTGGATATTTTTCACATTTATTTATAATTTCATAATATTTATTCATAATATTTATGCCATAATTTAAATTATTAAATTCTGTTAAATTTTCTTTAATTTCAAATTTAATATATTGTTTATCATAAATTAATATCTTATTTTCAATAATATTTATAATACATAATATTTGATATAAATAAAAAGTAGAAAGATAATTTAATATTAAATAATCCTTAATAGCATTATATATTTTATCAATCATATTAATATTTAAATAATGAAATAAAGAGATTATCCTATGAATAAATATTTTTGAATATTCAATTATATTATCTTTAATAAAATTAATTTCATTTTTATATGTTTCATCTATATCATTTATATTTAAAATATTTATGAATAATAATTGTATTTTAATTAATTGTTCATTAAATGTTAATTTACGATCTATTTTATAGATATTATATAAAATTTCTGTAATTTTATTAAAATCTAATATATTATTAGTTAATTTATTATATACTTTTAATTGTGTCATACTGATTATATCAATTAATTGATCATATTCATAAGAAAATGGAATAAACGAATTATCTAAATTATAATATTTTATATATTTATTATTTTTATAATTAATATACCAATTATGTTGTTTTGTTGTAATAAATTTAATAATATAATTACTAAAATCAATATTATTTTTAACTTTATTATTATAAACATTAATTAATATATTTTTATTTGGTTCTGTATCAATTGTATTAAAATAATAATCTTTTATATCAATATTTTCATTTTTATATATTTTTTGTTGAATTTCATTAATATTTTTATACATAATACGATAAATTTGTGGTTTATGTAAATATCCTATATCACTTAAATATTTAGATTCACTAAACTTATTAATAAGATTATTATTGAATTTATCTTTATTTTTTGTATTATTTATAGATATAAATAACTTATTATATATATTATTTTCTATTAATTTATCTATATTATATGTTTTTTTAATTTCATTATATAAAATATTAATGTTTTCATTATATTTTTTAATTGATAAAAATATATCTTCTTTTTTATTACTTTTTAATAAATTTTTATTTGTTATATTATTAAATATTAAATTAAATAAATTATCATCATAAAATTTAACATATGATTTATAAATTTCATTTAATATTGCTGGAATATAATTGTAATATGATAAATAATTATCATTATTTATTTTTAATATAGAATCTTTAAAATTATCATCTATTTCACAAAGAAACTGATAACAATAACTAATAAAAATATATAAAATATTTGGAATTTTTAATAAATTATCTGATTTATATAAATTATCATCTTGTATATTATTTAAATATAAAAATAATAATGAACTTAATAGAATATTACAAATATTTGGTGATATATTTTCATATTGAATTTTTATTTTTTGATTTAATATATCATTAATATTTTTAAGATTTGAATTTTCATTTTTAACATAATTTAATATACTATCAAAATATTTATTATATGAATCATGTGTTTCAATATTAATATACATTGCTGTATATATTAAAATATTACAAATTTTAATTTTATCAGTTGTTAATAATTGTATTTGATAATTATCAAATACATTAATGTAATATAATTGATATTCTTTATTATTATTATTAAAATATAAATAATATAAATTAGTATTATCGTTAAATGGTAATTGAATAATTATATGTTTATCATTCATAATTTTATCATTTGGTTCTAAAATATTATTTATTAAAGTGCATATGTTATCAAATTTATCTGAACAAATTAAATTATAAATAAAATGATATTTTGTTTCATATATAGTTTTTATTGATTTAATTATATTAAGTAATTGGTTATAAATTTTATCTATATAAATTTTTCGTTGATCTTTATTATCTTGTTCTGGATTATAAGTAGTAAATAATTCATTATATCTTCTTTGTAATTTATTTAATTGATCATCTTTTTTACTGGGATCATAATTTTCTATTAAATTTTTATAATCATTCCCATTATCATTATTTATTAATTCTATCATTAATTTTATTTGTTTATAAATTGTTGGAGAAATAAAATTATATATACATTCAAAAAATTGTTTAATTTCATCTGAAAAATAATTAAGATCATCAGGGTATTCTATAGAATTTACTGTATCAATATTAATTGTTAAACCTTTTAAATAATTTTCAAAGTTTAGATTATCAGTATTATTTTTTAATGTTTTTATTTTATTATTAATAAAATTTAAGTATTTTTTAAGATTACTTTTATTATAATCTATTGATGTATGACTGTAATTAAAATTAGAAAAATTAATTTTTAAATCAGTAAATATTTCATTAAAAGGTAAATCTATATTTTTTATATCATTTAATGAATTACATATATTACATTTTTTAGTTATATCATATATTAATTTACTATAAAAAGAATTTATTGGACTATCAAAATTTATATCTTTATCAATATTATTAATACTCTCTATATGATTATTAAATTGATTGGTAAAAGTAATAATTGAAGGAAACTTATTACGATAATTAATATCTGAATTTTCAATATTTATATTATAAATATCATAATTAAATAACGGTTTTATATTAAAATAGTTAATAAATATTTTATCAAATGTTTTTATTATATTTATATTTTTATTTGGAATTAAATAATTATATTTGTTAATTTTATTATTTAATAATAAAAATGTTATATTTATTTTATCATCTGATGTAAATAAAGTATCCATTTTAGATATTTTATTAATTAACATATAAATAAATATATTAATATTTATTTTATTAAAAAATAAATATTTTTAAATATTATAAAATTAAAAAATATTATTTATTAAATCATATTTATAATTTATATCATACTCATTACTATTAGGTAATATATTATATAATTTATTATTTAATATCTCTGTTATTATACTTTTAGTTTGTTCTTTATTTATAGTTGTAGGTAATGATTTATTTTTATTTATAATTTCTGAATAATTATCAAATTCATCAATATTATTTTTAAATACATCATTTACTATTAATAAAGGTATTTGTTGATTGTTATCATCTAAATTATTATTTATCATTTTAATATTATTTATATTTATAAAATTAGAAATAAATTTATTTTTATCAATATATATATTATTATCATTATTAATATTCAATATATTATATATAGATTCTTCTTGATTTTGTATAATTCTTGTTGAATATTTATTATATATTTTTTTAATGTAATCATATAAATTATTATTTAATATAATTTTTTTATTTTGATCTACATTACATAATTTAAATAAATATTTTATATAACATAAATTATTTAAATTCATGCCAGTAAACATATTATATATAATATAATCATCATTTGGTTGTATTAAATCTATTTTATTTTTATTTTCTTCATTATTAAAAAATCCATATGATTTATGTAATAAATATTGATATAAATCAGTTATAATATAATCTTCTTTTTTAGAAGAACCACCAAATATTTCATTTTTATTTATATTAATGAAATTGGATTTTAATTGTAAAATATTAATAATCATAATAATATCTATATAATTATCTTTATTTATTAATTGATATAAAGAAATTATATTTTTATTATTAAAATCTTTAATTAAATCATTATTAATAACTGAATTATATATATTATCAATTTGAATATTATCTAATGAATAATTAATTTGTATTTTTGTATTATTTTTTATAAATTGTAAAATAATTTTTATTAATTTTATTTCAATAATATTAAATTCTCTTGATAATATTTTATTTATTTTAAATAAAAATTCATTTATTTCTGAATTTGATATTTGATATTTATTAATTAAATTATTGATATTAATCATTATTTTATTAATATAATTATTATTCTGAATAATAATATTATTTGGTATAATATCATAGATTTCATCTAATAATTTTTTAATATTTGTATTATTTTTAATATCATTAATATAATTAATTAGATTATTATACATATTATTAGTTAAACAATTATAATTAATAATTTGATTTAATAATAATATATCATCATTATTAATATTTTCATTAAAACTTTTACTATAAATAATATTAATTGAATCATTTGTATAATTATTAAATTCAATATAATCATCAATTTCTAATAATTCAAAATTATATATAGGATGTTCATTAGAATTTTCTATATATCCACCATATATATTTAATAATTTATTTAAATCACGTTGATTAGTATTTTGTTTAGAAAGTTGATTATATTTTTGTATATGATTATCAGAAATATCGGAAATATCCTTATCGGAATTATCGGATTCATCGGAATCATCCTTATCAGAAACATCGGATATATCGGAATCATCCTTATCAGAAACATCGGATTCATCAGATTCATCCTTATCAGAAACATCGGAATCATCCTTATTGGAAACATCGGATTCATCGGATTTATCCTTATTGGAAACATCGGATTCATCGGATTTATCCTTATCGGAAACATCGGATATATCGGAATCATCCTTATTGGAAACATCGGATTCATCGGATTTATCCTTATCAGAAACATCGGAATCATCCTTATTGGAAACATCGGATTCATCGGATTTATCCTTATCGGAAACATCGGAAACATCGGATTCATCCTTATCGGATTCATCGGATTCATCCTTATCAGAAACATCGGATTCATCGGATTCATCCTTATCAGAAACATCGGATTCATCGGATTCATCCTTATCGGAATCATCGGATTCATCCTTATCGGAAACATCAGATTCATCCTTATCAGAAACATCGGATTCATCTTTATTGGAAACATCGGATTCATCTTTATTGGAAACATCGGATTCATCGGATTCATCCTTATCGGAAATATCGGAATCATTCTTATCGGAAACATCAGAATCATCTTTATCGGAAATATCGGAATCATCCTTATCGGAAACATCGGAATCATCCTTATCGGAAACATCGGAATCATCCTTATCGGAAACATCGGAATCATCCTTATCAGAAACATCGGATTCATCCTTATTGGAAACATCGGAATCATCAGAATCATCTTTATCGGAAACATCAGATTCATCCTTATCGGAATCATCGGAATCATCGGAATCATCCTTATCAGAAATATCAGAATCATTGGAATCATCGGAATCATCCTTATCGGAAATATCGGATTCATCTTTATTAAAAACATCGGAATCATCCTTATTAGAAACATCAGAATCATTGGAATCAAAATTATCTTTATTAATTATATTATTAAGTTTAGTTAATTCATCATCAATATTATATTTTTTTATATGATTATAATTAGTTATATAATTAAATATATTTTTACTTTCATTTATATCATCTAATTTTTTATCTAATTTTTTATCTGATTTTTTATTATTTTTTTTAATTTTATTTTTTGAATTAATTAATTCATTCTCATTAATAATAAATGTATATTCATCTTTTATTTTTTTAATAAATTGTGTGTTTTTAATTGCTCCTAATAATTGATTATTTAATATTGTTAATTTATTATTTTTATATAAATTATAAAATAATTGAACAGATTTATTAATTAATTTTAATATTTTAATAACAATATTATTATTTTTATTATTAATATTTGTAAATTGTATCATTAAATTTAAAATATTTAAAATATTATTATAAATATCATTTTTTTTTAATAAATTATCTTTTCGTGATAACATATTAACTTTTGAGAATGTTAATATTAAAGTATATTTAATAATATTATTAATTTTATCAAGATTATTAACATTATCATCATTAATTTGTGTAGAAATATAACTTAATATATTATGATTTGGATCATATAAAAAATCATATATATTATTAATATGAATATAATATGGTAATTCTATTGATTGTAATATTTTATTTAAATTTATTATTTTATCGTTTGTTAAATCAGAATAAATAGATTTTAATGGATCATAAATATTTTTAATAAAAATACATCTATTTAAATGAGTTTCAAAAATTTGTTTTAAAATATTACTTATTTTATTATTATTTTTTATGTGTTCGTTAAAAATATGTTTATTAATTTTATTATAACAATATTTTAATTCAAAAATAAATTGATATATTTCATTTATATCAAAAATTGTATAAATATCTGGTAATAAATTAATTAAAATATCTAAATTATTATTTATATTTTTTGATAAATTATGTGATTTAATTTTTTCTAATATTGAAATAATATTTTTAATATTTAAATTTACACTTTCAATTAATAAAATTTCAGAATCATCTATTTTATAATTATCTTTATTTAATGTAGAATAAATACTTTTTAAATTATCATAAAAATTATCTGATAATGGATCATCAATATCTAAAATTTCATTTATTTTATCTTGTATATTATCATAATTAATATAATTATATTCATCATTTATTTTACTTAAAATTGAAGTAATAATAAAATATTGTATATTATTTTTATCAGTTATATTTTTATTATTCATTATAATATCATTATTAATAATAAATATTTGCTCATTAGATAAATTTAATTTTGATTCTAATCTATATTTAATTATATTTAAATCTAAATTACTTTTAGTAATTTCATTTATTTGTTTAAGAATATCAATAGATTTATTAATAATTGTGTTATAATTATTATCATTATTTATATCTTTTATAATTATATTAGATTTTAAAGTATTATTAATGTTTTTAAATAATATAATATTTTCAGGTAAAGTTAAAAATCCAGGATAAATACAAATAATTTTTTCAATAATTGTTAAAACATATTTTATAATTTGTTTATTATTATTTTTTTCTAAATATGTATTTAAATCTTTTAATAATAAATTATTATAATCAATTATTATTTTAATATATTTTTCAATAAAAGATAATTTAATATTATTATTATTTTGTAAATAATCTATTAATGTATCAACTAATAATTTTATTTGTTTATTTTTTATATTTTTAGAATTTTTATTAATTTCTTTTATTAATATATTTTTTTGATTTGAATCATTTAAAAATGATTGTAATATTTGTGTTAAATATTCAATAATTATATTAGTTGAATTTTGAATATTGTCTGGTTCTAATAAATTTAAATATCTGATTATATTAATTGATTTAATTAATATTAGAATATATTGATCATTTTTATTAATTGATTTATCATTTAATTTATTATAATAATCAATTGTTTGTACCATATTTATAGAATAATTATAAATATCATCACACAATAAAACAATTTTATTATTTTGATTAAATTCAATATCATAAGTTTTTCCTATTTTATTATTTTCTTTATTTATTTTTTTATTTTTACCACCTAATAATTGTTGTTTATCTTCAATATCATTATTTTTATTTAAATGTTGATGTAATTTAATATCATAAATAGATATAAATAATGAATTATAAAACATTTTAAAATATTCAATATTATTTAAATTTTTATATGAATTATCAAATAATTCTATTTGTATTTTTTCATTAATTATATTAATATTTTTAATATTAGTTAAAATATTATTTTTTAATAATTTGTTAATATTAGTTTTATTAATATTGTTAATATTATTAATATATTTATCTAAATCATTTTTAATATCTGAATTATAATAATAATAATCATTATTATATTTATAAACGTTATTTAAAAAATATATAAATTTATTATTATTTTTATTAATTCTATAAATTTTGCCAATGTTTGGTATTTCAATAAATAAACTATCATTAAATACATAATTTAATAATTTATTCATTTTATTTTCTAATGAATTATTAATTGTGTAATTATTTAATTTTAAAAATTCTGTATTAAAAATTTTATAATTATTTTTTAAATATTCAAAAATAATTATATTAATAGGTTGATTTATTTTTTTACCAATAATAGAATATTCATAAGGTGTATAACCATTATTATCTTTTAAATTAATTAAGTTATTAATTATATTTTTAGGAATTAAATTATATATTTCATTCATTTGATTTAAACAAATTAAATGAAAAGGTGTTTGATTCATATTATTTTTATAATTAATTAATGATAATATTTGTGGATAAGTATCGATAATCTTTTTAATAATTTGTTGATTATTACAATTTTTTAAAATATAATGAAAAACAGTATCATTTTCATTATTTATAATATTTATTGTAATATTGTAATTATTCTGAAAATTTTTAATTTCTGATAATTTTTGATTTAAAATTAAATCAAAATATTGATTAATAATATCATTATTTAAATTTTTGCTCATTTTATACGTTTATATATAAATTAATAAATAAAATAATTAATGACATAAAATATTTAAATATAAATATTTTTTAAAAATAAAACATCATATATTAAAAATATTAATAAAATTTATTATTAGCAAATATGAAAATGATTATTTAAATAATATTATAATAAGTTTGATGTATCTTATAAATTATCTTAAACATATTAATATAAATATCATTTAATAAATAAAACAAAATTTTTTGAACATTTTTATCAAACTTTTTATTTAATTGATTTAATAAAGGTTTCATTATCTTTTTCTTATAATGGTTAAACTTCTAATATTTAATCTTTTGGGGATCATTGTTTAATAAATTGATAATTATAATTACACGAATAATGTTTGTAGAAAGTATTAATTTCTTTATTCTATCATATTTATTAAACAACAATAAATGCTAATATTTATTAATGTTAATATCAAAAATTTTATTAATTACTTGAACAAGAATGGAATAAGGATTTAATCCATCTAATAATTTATTAAAATGATGATTTATAATTATTATTATAATTAAATTTTTCTATTTTAATTATATCGTTAATTAACTTATTATTAAAGATATATGAATAAACATTTAAATAAAAACTATTGATATATGCTTGTAATTCTATATAATTATATAAATATTTATTAATTTCTTTAGATTGTTCATCATTAATAAAATTATTTGATATTATATATTTTTTAATATTTTTGAATAAATAAATAATTATTTCATCATAATTAACATTTTGATTAATAGAAATATTATTTATTAAGTTTTTAATAATATCATTGATAGTGTCATTAATATTATTAATTGTATATTTATTTAAAACATCATCTGCAATAATATTTATATTAATTATATCATCAATATTTAATAATGGATTAATAAATGTAGAATAACTTTTAATTTTATGGATATCTTCTTCTTTAATCTTAGGATTTATAATATCTTTTAATTTAATATAAATGTCATTCATTTACGATATAATTTATAAAATCTATCATAAATTTAATTGTGTTATTTTCTGATAGTTTATTATAATCTTTAATTAAACTAATATACTTTATAATAATAGAATAAACAGAAATATTATATAAATTATTATCTTTAAATTTATCATAGAATAAAATAATAGATTTGAATGTAATCATTATTTAATAATTATTATAATAAAGTTGTTTGAATAATTCATTATTAAATTTTAGTTTTAAGTTTGAATATACTTATGTTGTAATTATAGATAAAGAATTAAATAAGAAGAAATCAAAACAAGAATTAGAATTAAAAGATATATTTAAATTAAGAAAGAAAATAACAATGAATACTTCAAAGAAAAAAGAAAGTAGACTTCAAACTTATAACGGTTCAGTTTATTTTAATTCTTATTCAATGGATTAAAAAAAGTATTCTAATATTTAAAAATTACTTTTAATCCAAAGTTATCAAGAATAGAGTTATGCTTTCAAGTAAGATATAAGTTATATGATTTAGAAAAATATTCAAATGATGGTTTAACTTATTTAATTATTCCTTCTAATTATCTTATTATTCCATTTCCGCTGAATTTAAAAAATAGAGTAGAGTTTATTAAACAAAAATTACTAAAAAGTTTGATGGTGCTACTATAAATATTAGTAGTAAAATTGAAAATAAGAAAAAGATTTATATAATGAACATTAAAAAGAGTAAAGATATTGAAAATAATGAAAATTTTATTACTGAATTAAGATTGTTAAAAGTAAAGATTCTTATGAATTAACTGTTAAATAACTTTTTAAATTGTTTTATTAATAAAAATGAAATTTTAATATTAATTTTAATATTTAATATTAATAAATATAATATATTACATTTATAATAATTAATCTATTAAAATTATGGAAGAAAAAGATTCTCGTTTAATATTTTGTTTTATAACAGATAAAAAAAATAAAAAAATAAATATTGCAGAAGAAATTTTTAATAGATATTATATTGACGAAAATATAAATATTTTTGTAGATATGTATAATGGAAAATATGATGAAAAGAGTGATGAAGAAAGTGATGAACCAGATGAAAAAAGCGATGATGAAAGTATTGATGAAAGTGATGAAGAAAATGATGATGAAAATGATGATGAAAATGATGATGATAGTGATGAAAATGATGATGAAAGTGATGAAGAAAATGATGATGAAAATGATGATGATAGTGGTGATGATAGTGATGAAAATGATGATGATAGTGGTGATGATAGTGATGAAAATGATGATGATAGTGATGAAAATGATGATGATAGTGGTGATGATAGTGATGAAAATGATGATGATAGTGATGAAAATGATGATGAAAATGATGATGAAAATGATGATGAAAATGATGATGAAAATGATGATGAAAATGATGATGAAAATGATGATGAAAATGATGATGAAAATGATGATGATAGTGATGAAAATGATGATGAAAATGATGATGATAGTGGTGATGATAGTGATGAAAATGATGATGAAAATGATTATGAAAATGATGATGAAAATAATGAATTAAATGAAGAACCTGATGAAGAGCCTGATGAATTAGATGAATCAGATGATGAAAATGATGAATCAAACAAAGAACCTGATGAACAATTTATAAATTCATATGATAATTATATAGATAAATATGATTTTGAATATACTTATAATTCAGAATATAATGTTGAAGGTTATATATTAATAAATAAAGAATTATGTAAGATTATTCAAAAATTAGAAAATAAGGATTTTAAAGAAAAAATATATAAAAAATATAATAAAACTTATAATAAAATAAAATCAATAAAAGAAATTTATATATGTAATATAAATAAATATGCATATATTAAAGGATATTTTATGATTACAAATAAAAATTATTATGCTGATTATATTAAATATAATAAAAAAGAAATTATTAATTTATCACCAGATAATAGAACATATCCTGAAACAGATTATAAATTAATAATTTGGTGGCCTAACATAGATAAATTTAAAAAAAGTAAAATAAAAAGTATTATTTATAATAATAATGATAAAGATAAAATGATAAAACAAATTAACGAATTAATCAATTTATATCCTTGGAATTTTTTAAATTCAACAAAATTAATTAAATTTGATTAAAAAAATTAAATCAAATTTATTTAAAGTTTAATTATAAAATATATTATTATATTATTTAAAATATTTTTTAATAAAAATGTTTCATAATTTTATGATATTATTTTTTAATAAAATATTAAATTTTAAAAAATTATAAATAAACAATATTATTAAAAATAAATTTTTGATAATATTAAATTAATATTCAAAATAATAACAAATTAATAATATTATTAATTTAGTATATTTATAATATATTAAATTATCAGTTTTATTATTTATTATTTATTAATTATTTTAATTATTATGAATTTTTAATTTATGTTAAAATTTTCTATTGATTAAAAGTTTTATTTTAAACTTGATTAAAATTTTTATTTAAAACTTGTTTATATTATTTTTTTTAATATGTTAAAATAAACTTTTTAATATTATGATTATTATTATGATTTATTAAATTTTTAAAACTTGATTAAAATTTTTATTTTAAACTTGATTAAAATTTTTATTTTAAACTTGATTATATTATTTTTTTAAATATATTAAATAAACTTTTTAATTATAATGATGATTATAATATATTTTTCTCTTTATAATAATTATTAATTAAAATTTAAAATTAATCAAATACTTAAAAAAATGAACATTTAATATATTAAATTATACTTAATTTAAGTTAATGTTATTTTTAATATAAACAAAAATTTAAATAAAAATATTTATTATTTAGTTTATAGTTTTTATTTCTTGTATAAACAAAAAAATAAGGGGGAAAAGTATGTCAACCGAAAAACCCCCTTACCAAGTGGGTGGGATGATCATGCTGTGGTAAAACCTCTACTTTCAACACGTAGACGACGACGTTCTTTCTTGGCCTTCTTCTTGTCTTCAAATGTCTGCTTCTGCTGTTGAGCATTGATGAAAGAATCATGTTCATCTTGCTCCTCTTGCATTCTCTGAAGACGTGCCATTTCTCTGATCCGTTCTTCACGTGCATTTTTCCACTTGTTATAGGCCACCTCAGCAAGGTTCTCCTGATAAATGATGAATTCAGCAAAAGCTTCATAAACATCATCTATACTAAGTGGACGAACAGAAAGAACTTCAAGATTAGAATCACCAACCTCTTCTGGAAGTTCAACACGTGGCTTAGACTTCATAATGGCCTTAGGACGACGAACAGGTGGACGTTCAACATTACGTCTTTCTGGAACAACGTAATATCTTACATCATCACGATCAACACGCTTACCACGACGACCAAAACGATCATCATCATAATGATAACCCCTACTCTCTCCATAAGGGGCATCATTACGATAACAACCACGATTACAATCAAAACGATCATCTCGTCTACCACCACGACGATAATCAGATTGATTAAATCGATTTGATGAAAATCCATTCTGGTTAAGGAACGAGCCAGTACATTTACCACGCGACCCTACAATCACGTCGGTACGTTCTACCATGCCCATTACAGGCACATTAGAACTCCTAACAGAACCCATACCACTTCTTTTTGTAGGCAAAGAAGCGATAGATGTTTTTTCAGGGACATCACCCCTTTTAAAATCAGAAATGTTAGTTGCAGAAACAATTGTGTAGGACATATGACTATTAATCATATGCTGATGAAACCTTGTTAAAGTTTCATCACTTACGCCTACACGATTTAGATATTTTTTAAAATAATTTTTAGATACTATTACTTTTCATTTTTTTTTAATTAAAAATTTTAACTTTATTATTATAATACAATTAATTTATTTAATTAATTTTATAAATGAAAAAAATTTAAAAGTTTCAATATTATAAAAATAAATTTTAAAGTATAATTTAATAAAAAATTAAATTAATTTTGTTGATATTTTCATTTAATTTTCATTTATATACAATTTATTTATTATATTTTAATAAAATATACTTTAATAATTTAACTTTTTAATTTACATTTTTAATTTAAATAACTATTAATTTTAAATATATAACGTTAATTATAACGTTATTTGTATAACTTTAAAATTATACAAATACTTATTGTTAAAATATAAAATTCATCTAAAACATATAATATATTTTCATTAAAATTAAATAACATAAAAAGCTCTTTTAAAAATTTTTAAATATTATTGTAAATACTTTAATCAACTCTTAATAACATAAATAGTTAAAATTTGTTTTTATTATTTTTTTATTTATTTAAAAAGTATTTTAGTTTATTTTAAAAAGTTAATATAAATTATACTTTAATTTATATTTATCAAAGTTATTATTTCCTCCTGTTTGTATTTGATATCTATATATTTCATTTTCTTTATTTTTAAATATTATATTAGATATAACCATTTTTGATATATTATTTTCTATAATTTCTTCAATGGTGTATTTAGTTTTTATATGAAAAAATGAATGAAAACTTGGATGAAAACTTGGATGAAAAAATGGATGAAAAAATGGATGAAAAAATGGATGAAAACTTGGATGAAAACTTAGATAAAAACTTGGATGAAAAATTGGATGAAAACTTGGATGAAAACTTGGATGAAAAATTGGATGAAAACTTGGATGAAAACTTGGATGAAAACTTGGATGAAAACTTAGATAAAAAATTGGATGAAAAATTGGATGAAAAATTGGATGAAAACTTGGATGAAAAATTGGATGAAAAATTGGATGAAAAATTGGATGAAAAATTGGATGAAAACTTGGATGAAAACTTGGATGAAAATTTGGATGAAAAATTGGATGAAAACTTGGATGAAAAATTGGATGAAAACTTGGATGAAAATTTGGATGAAAAATTGGATGAAAAATTGGATGAAAAAAATTAATAAAAATTTGCTTATAACAAGATTTTAATAAAAAATAATAAAATTTAATGAAATTTTAATAAATTTAAGTAATTATAATTTTTATTAAATTATTTAAAATTTAATAAAATGTATTTACTACCTAATCCTTTTTTAATTTAAAGTTATTTATTATATTAAAATTACTAATATAAAATTAAATGTTAAAGTTATAAGATTGTTGGATTTTATAAATTATTTTAGACATATTAATATAAAGATCATCCAATAAATAGAATAAATCTTTTTGAACATTTATATCAAACTTATTATTTAATTGATTTAATAAAGGTTTCATTATCTTTTTCTTATAATGGTTAAACTTTTGATATTTAATCTTTTGTGGATCATTATTTAATAAATTGATAATAACAATAACACGAATAATGTTTGTAGACAAAATTAATTTCTTTATTCTATCATAATTATTAAACAATAATAAATTAGGATATTTATTAATATTACTATCAAAGATTGTATTAATAATTTGAATAGGAATGGAATAAGGATTTAATCCACCTGTTAATTTATTAAATGATGATTTACAATTATTATCATAATTAAATTCTTTTAGTTTAATTATATCATTAATTAAATTATTGTTAAAAATATATGAAAACATATTTAAATCATAACTATTAATATATGCTTGTAATTCTATATAATTATATAAATATTTATTAATTTCTTCAAATTGCTCATTATTAATAAAATCATCTAGGATTATATCTTTTTTAAGATTTTTGAATAAATAAATAATTATTTCATCATAATTAATATCTTGATTAATAAAAGTATTATTTATTAAGTTTTTAATAATATCATTGATAGTTTTATTAATATTATCAATTGTATATTTAGTTAGATCTTCATCTATTATAGTATCTATATCATTAATATTTAATAATGGATTAACATATTTTATATAATTTTTAATTTTATCATTATTATCTTCTTTATCAGTTGTATTTATAATATTTTTTAATTTATCATAAATATCATTTATAATAGAATTAATATAATCTAATATGAATTTAATTGATTTATTTTCTGATGGTTTATTATAATCTTTTATTAAACTAATATATTTTATTATAACTGAATAAACGTATATATTGTATAAAATATCATCTTTAAATTTATCATAAGATAAAATAAATGATAATAATATTTGTATATAATCACTATTTAATAATTGATTATAATAAAGATTTTTAAATAATGAATTATTAAATTCTGGTTTTAAGTTTGTATGATTTGATAAGAATAATACATTATTAACTGATGAATTAATATATGAATCAAATAATTTGATTATATTTTTTGGTATATCTAATATAATATCATTTATATTAAAATCAAATCCAGGTAATTTTTCATTATATGATAATATACGATTAATATCTATAATATTATAAGCTCCTCCATGAGGAGGCCTTGGAGGTGGATTGTTTTCATTAAGATATTTTGCTTTATTCAATACAATATATTTTAATAAAAATTCTTTATTATTCATTCTATAAATTTGTTTTATTGATAAACTTGGAATAATAAATTGATTATTTTTATTAATATTTAATGTATTATAAATAATATTTTCAATAAGTTTTAAATTATATATATAATCATTATCATTTAATTCATTAGAATTTATATTAGGTATTTGTTCATAAATACAATCAACTATTGAAGTATATTTAATACGTTTTTGTTCTTTAGTTATATCATCATTAATATATAATAATCTATTATTTATAAATTTATTATAGTTTGTTAATTGTAAAATATTAATAATGATAGATATATATTTTTGAATATTAATATCTTGTGTTAAATCATATAAATTTATAAGTAAATTAACATTATATTCATAGTCATTATAATATCTAAATTTATCAAATATATATATATACTGTTCATTAATCATATGAATATTTTCATTATAAACGTTATTTTCACCAATAAACTTATCAATTTCTCTTAATGATCTTCTATAAATTTCAGATAAATCAAAGCAATCTTTACTTAAACCATTATTTTTAATTGAATCTAAAATTATTCTAATATATGGAATATAGAACAAACTAATTTCTTGATTTAATATTGATTGTATTATATATAATGCCTCTTGAATATTTTCTTTATTTTGTTCTTTTGTTAATAATATTAATGTTTGATAATTTGAAATTATACTATTAATTTCACTGACTTTTTCATTAATAGAATTATTATTATCATAATAAATATTTTCTGGGATTTTATCTTGAATTTCTTTATACATATCTTTTAGTATATTTTGGATTTCAACTGAATTTCTGGTATTATTAATATAATTATCTAATATTTCAACATTTTTATATAAATGATATAATTTAATGTTATTAAATTGAGTTATATCATATATATTCATAATATCTTCATTAGTTAATTCATTAAATGAACGATTTTTAAATGATAGTTTAATAATATGTGTTATAATATCTGAAGAATTATATTGATGATTAATAGGGTTAATATCTAATACTAAATTATTGGTATTTATATTATTTACAGTTAAATTTTCAATTGAAACAGTTTTATCTTCATTATTAGTAAATTGTTTAGTATTAAAATCTAAACCATTTATTGGGTCTATTAATTGTAAAATATTTCTATTAATATTTTCATAATTTTCTTTTTCAAAAACTTTATATAATATTGATAAAAATACTGATACATTATTATTAAGAGTAAGTTTTGGTATTTTTGTTAAATTAAATAAATAATCATTATCCATTTTATTTATTAATTGAATTATTTCTTTATAACAATCTGGATTATATTCTAATCTATAAATTAAAATAAATTTTAAAATCTTTGTTAAAATTAATATTTGTATGTTATTATTTTGTATAGTATAATTATTAAATTCATCTAATACTTTATTATATGAAAAATCATCAAAATTTATAGTTCCAATAATTGCATTAGCAGCATTATTATAATCATTATTACCTATATCAATATCATTACCATTTAAAATATAAATATTATATTTTTGTTTAATTTCAATAAATTCTTTAATAATATCTTTAACAAAATCATCAGAATAATAATTATTAACCTTTTTATTTATTAGTTTAATAATAATATTTATAATTTCTTGATAATTACGTTGAATATTAAAGTCATTTCTATTTAAAATTTCATTTAAATAATCAAGAATATTATAATTATTAATTATGTTATCTGCTTGAATTTCTGGTTGAACTAATAATTTATCGTATAAGTTAGATAAAACAATTAATAATGGGAACTGAATATTTCTAATTATATTATTAATAGATGAAACAAATTTACTAAGATTTTCATTATTTTTTATTTCAGATTTTAATATATCAAATTGTTTCAGTTGTTTAGAATATTTTTGTAATATATTTTGTAAATTATTATATTTTTCTTGTTTAATTAAATCTTGATTAATTTCAATATTAATTTTTTGATTTATACAGTTTCTTAAAGAAATTAAAGTATTATTATAATTATCAACTGTTTTAATTGGTGGATTTTCAGTAAGATGTGCTTCTTTTCCTTCAGTATTATCTACTATTGGATTATTATCGAAATTATTAATATTATTAATAAAAGTATTAATATAATAAATATCAGTCATATCTTTTAAATTATAAATAAATTGTATTAATATATTTTGTAAATTAATATATTTAATTATTTCTTTAATTTCTTTAATACGTTTTTGTATATTTTCAATATTATATTGAATGGTATTTGATAATATATCTAAGGATTTATTAAAATCATTTAATGAGTTAACTTTATTATTTATATCTGTAAAATGTATTTTAATATTAATACTATTAATTTGAAAATATTGAATATCAAATGTTTGATCATTATTATTAATAATTACATCAATTGCAGGATCACCAGGTACTCTAATAGATCCATTTCTTGTAAATAAGGTAATAATACCATTTAACGAATTAATTATATCTATTATATTTCTAGGAATATTTATAATATTACGCATATTAGTATCTTTTTTTAATAAATGTAATAAACCTAAATTATTACGATCATTTAAATTATATGTAAAGAAACATAATTTATTAATTAAGATTGAAATTAATTTATTTAATCCATAAAAAGTATAATTAATAATATCATCATTATTATAATTATGATACAAAATATTATTAATTAATGCTTGTTTAAACAAATTTATATCATTTTCATCTTCACTATTACCAACTTTTAATTTAAAGTTATTAATTTCATCATTTTCTTCTGTAAATGTTTTATTAGTAAATTTATCAATATCATTATTATAATATAAAGTTTCAAAAATTTCATATAATACATTATAAACAAAGTTTACACCATTAATTGAAATAATATTTTCTATATCATTATTTATATTATTTAATATTTGTTTTACATCTTTATTTTCTATATTTTTTATAAATTTATTTATAATATTTTTTATATTATTAATGTTTTCTTGTAAAGAACCTTCAATAAGAATTTCATCATTTTGTTTTATTAAATAATCAGTATCAATTTCTTTATTTTTATCTTGATAAATCTTTTGGAAATATTCATAAATATTATCAGTATTCTTTAATAATTTATCTTCAGTTATTTCATTCGTTATTAATTCTTTTTTATCTTTATAAGTATCTTTTTCAATAAAATTATAATTATTAAATGTTTGTGATAAAATATATTCATTATAATTAACTGTATTATCTTTATCTGATTTATCTTTAATTAATTCAATATTTTTAGAAATAATAAATTCATATGAAGTATTAGAATTATTTTTAAGTTTAATAACTAATTTTAATGAATTTAATTTATTTTTTATAGGTGTTATATAAGATTCTTCTTTATTTTTAATTTTTTGTTCATTGATTTCATTAATTATAATCTTATTTGTATCTTCTTTTTTTATTATATCTTTAAGATATATTAAATGTTTAATTATAATATATTCATTATCAATAATTGATTCAGGTTTACTTTTAATATCAATAAATTTAAATCTTTTATCTATTAAATTAAATTGATTTATTATAGTTTCGTTATCTGATATTTTAGTATTAATTAATATATGTAAATTTTCAATATATTTATTAACGTTTTCTTCTAATAAAATGTGTGGATATAATTCTGATATACTTATAATAGTATTAATCATATTTTGATATAATTTTATTGAATATTTATTTATAGCTGTTTCATCAGGTATTTCTTTTTCTTCATTTTCTTTTTTTATTTTATTAAAATATATTAAAGCGTTTGTAATATTATCTATTATTAAACTAGAATTATTATTATAACTTTTAATGTATGTATTTAAGATACTTTTAATACTTAAAATAAACTGAGTAACTTGAACGTTTATTTCTAATAATTTTTTATTTACTTCTTTAGTAGTTTCTGTAATTATTTTTTTAATATTATTTTTAGTATCATATATTTCTTTAATTATTTTAATAATGTCATTTAATAAGTTATTTATTTTTAATATGTAAAAGTTAACGTGCACGTTAACTTGTTCATTTGTATCTTTTTCAAATTGTTTTTTAAATAATTCTATATTATTATTAAACTTAATTATTGTTTTATTTAAAGTTTCATTTAAGGTGTCATTTTCTGTTTTATTTTGAATAGATATAGTAAATAGTTTAATTGTTTCATCAATATTACTATTAATTGTTTCAAATAAATTGTTAATTCTTTCAGTTGGTTCAGAGCTTGGTTCAAAGCTTGGTTCAGAGCTTGGTTCAGAGCTTGGTTCAAAGCTTGGTTCAAAGCTTGGTTCAAAGCTTGGTTCAGAATCTATTTTAGTTTGTATCTTTAACTTGTTACATTCAGTCTTCAAATATCTGATTACATTCAATGATTGTAATAATATATTATAAGCCCATTCTTTTATCCCTTTTGAATTAGTTTTAAATAAACTTATTTTATTATTATAAAAATCCATCAATGTTAAAATACTTTTAACATAATTAATAATATGAAAACTATTATATTCAATTTCATTAAAGTTTTTACAAAAAATACTAAAATCAATTTTGTCATAATCTTTTATATCACTTAATTTATCAGATTCTAATTGTTTATTTACTAATTCATTTATACTCATACACACGGTTTTATCTATATATTTTTCAAGATAATTATCAATTAAAGGCACAAATAAAGCATCATAATAAATATAGTTATTTATATTTTTATTATTTTTATTAAAAGATTGTTCATTTTCTTTAAATTTTTCTAATTTTTCTCCTTTTAATAGCTTTTTTTGTTCTTCTACTTTTTTATTGAAACCATTTGATAAATGAATATTTTTAACAAATTTAATAATAGGATTATTATCTTTTTCTTCTACACTTATAATATTTGATAAGATATTAGCATTTTTATAATCATTTATTGAATTATGGTATTCATCCTTTAGTTTGTCATCAATTGGTACTTTTTTTTCAAGTTCTAATTTAAACTCTGGAACATAGTAATAATAATCTAGTGTATTATTATTTCTATATACATTTTTTAAGAAATATTTTATTTGTGTTTTATCTTTTATTTTATAAATTTTTCCAACACCTGGAATATCAAAACTATTTTTTTCAGTAATACTAATTAAAGAGTTTATTGCATTTTTAATTTGTTCAAAATTTTCTTTTTTTGTTTCTTCATTAAGTATATTATTGTTTTTTATTAATGTTAATGCTGTATAATATTCTACTTTATGTTTATTAATTTTTTCTTCATCTAGTTCAACATTTAATAAATAAGTTAAAATAATTTTACTTAATGATTCTGTTATTTTCTTTCCAATTATTGTATACATATAAGGGGTCCGTCCATAACTGTCAGATAGATTATAATCAATTAATTCTTTATATTCATTAGGAATAGAATTATAAACTTTATATAATTGATACATACACATTAAATGAAATGGAGTTTGATTAAACTTATTTTTAATACTTAATAAATTCCAAATATTATCAACGTTATTAATAATAGTTAAAATATTATCCTCTGTTTCATTTTTTTCACTACAAATTCTTAAAATATAATGTAAAATAGTTTCTTTGTTATCATTAACTGTATATAAAGACATTTCATTATCAATAAAAATAGTTTTTGCTGTTTCAAAATCTTTATTTATAATTTTATCAAAATAAGTTTGAATAACTTGTAATGGTGTATTTATTTTAATAGATTTCATTGGTCTATAAAATTTAGGCATTGAATATGATGGTTTATTTATCAATATTGCAGTATTTTTATATAAATTCTGATTATTCATCTTTTTATATAAAATATATAATTATAATTATATAATTTTATTTTTTATTTTATATATAAAAAATGGGAAATGAAATTTCTACTGAAAATAATTCTGATGAAAGTTTTAAACTTTTAGAACAAAATCAAAAAAGTTTAAAGGCTTTCCAAAATAGTTATTCAACTGAATATTCTAAAAATAATAAAAAAAATAATAATTTTAATAAAAATAATTATGAAGAAATAGACAAAAATTTTATACCTAATTATAAGTATAACGATTTACAACAAGGAGATATTTATTTAATTAATAGTTTAAATAAAAAATTATCTGAAAATAATTTTAATTTTTCTGATAAAAAAATAAATGGGTATTTAATGGATATTGATTTTTCTGATATTAATGATATAAACGATGATTATATTCTTAATAATTATATTTTAAATAAAAAAATTGGTATAAATCCGTTTAAAGAAAACGTTAATTCAAGAATGATTACACAAAATATGGTTTGTAATAATGGACAATGTAAATTAAGAACACAAGAATGTATTAACGGTAAATGTAAATACAAAGATGAATTATTTGATATAAAAAAAGATAAAAAAATAAATGAACCAGTTAAAATATCTTTTGAAACTAATAGTAAAAATAATTTCTTAAAATATTTAGAACAAAAATATAATAGACAATTTGATGATTATACTAAAGATAGCGGAGAAAATAGAAAAAATGAAGAAAGCGAAAAAGAAAGCGGAAAAGAAAACAGAAAAGAAAGTGGAAAAGAAAGCGGAAAAGAGAGCGGAAAAGAAAGCGGAAAAGAAAGCGGAAAAGAAACTGAAATAAACCCTGAAGAAAAAACTGAAATAAACCCTGAAGAAAAAACTGAAATAAACCCTGAAGAAAAAACTGAAATAAACCCTGAAGAAAAAACTGAAATAAACCCTGAAGAAAAAACTGAAATAAACCCT
>Ga0247611_10001337_pt1 | contig 44544 bp, 40 predicted proteins | sample 177DNAGHGhighgp2_FD_192422 | JGI IMG/M metagenome (GOLD analysis project Ga0247611, IMG submission 192422) | Sheep rumen microbial communities from Palmerston North, Manawatu-Wanganui, New Zealand - 1770 DNA GHGhigh gp2 | ecosystem: Host-associated > Mammals > Digestive system > Stomach > Rumen... | reverse complement strand
GTCGTTGGTCGTTAGTCGTTAGTCGTTGGTCGTTGGTCGTTGGTCTTTGGTCGTTAGTCGTTAGTCTTCTATATTACGCAGATGTTTTTCCCAGCGCCAGGCGGAGAGCAGTACTTCGGGGATGGGGGTGTCGGCGGACCAGCCAAGGACGGTATTGGCCTTGCGCGGATCGGCCCAGACCTGCTCGATGTCGCCCTCGCGACGACCTACGATGGTATAAGGGAGTTTACGGCCCGTGACCTGCTCGAAGGTGCGGATGATCTCCAGCACGCTCAGGCCGCGTCCGGTACCGAGGTTGAAGATTTCGACTTGCTCCTCGGCCTGGCCGCCCAGCATACGCTGGATAGCCTTGACGTGAGCCTTAGCGAGATCAACCACATAGATATAGTCGCGGATGCAGGAGCCATCGGGGGTGTTGTAGTCGTTGCCAAAGACGCGCAGCTCCTTACGCAGGCCTGCAGCGGTCTGGGTAACAAAAGGCAGGAGGTTGTTGGGCACGCCGTTGGGCAGTTCGCCGATAAGTGCCGAGGGATGGGCTCCGATAGGATTGAAATAGCGGAGGATAGTAGCATGGAGCGACGGGCAGGCATGGGCCTGGTCGCAGATGATATCCTCGTTGATGCGCTTGGTGTTGCCATAGGGCGAGAGGGCCTTCTTGCGCGGCGCCGTCTCATCGACGGGCAGGTGCTCGGGATCGGGCTGACCATAGACGGTGCAGGACGACGAGAAGACGAGATGGCTGACCTTATGTTCCTGCATGAGCGCGAGGAGCGTGATGAGCGAGAGCGTATTGTTGCGATAGTAGAGCAGCGGACGCTCGACGGACTCACCCACGGCCTTGGAGGCTGCAAAATGGATGACGCCGACGATATCGGTATAGGTACGGAAGACGTTGTCCATGGCGACATAGTCGCAGCAGTCCACATTGACAAAGTCGGGACGGCGGCCTACGATGGCCTCGATGCCGTCCAGGACCTGGATATTGGAGTTGGAGAGGTTGTCAACGATCACAACGTCGTAGCCCTGCTGCATGAGTTCTACCACGGTATGCGATCCTATATAGCCTACTCCACCGGTAACGAGAATTCTATTCATAATTTGGTCGTTAGTCGTTAGTCGTTGGTCGTTAGTAATTAGTCGTTAGTCGTTAGTCGTTGGTCGTTAGTCGTTACGGGACAGAGCCTGGTCGTTAGAATAACTTGGCGGGATAGATGCCTTCCTGGATCATGGTGTTGATCTTCATGACTACCTGGGGACGATCCTCGGGATAGGTGACGCCGAACCAGCGTGAGGGTGTATCGAGCACGCGGCAAGTGGCGCGACCGGCCTGGATGAGGTCGTTGACCAAAGTGGGGATATAGAACTCGGCCTTGAGCTCCTGACCATGTGCGTCGAGGAAGGCACGGAAAGCCTCGTCAACATACTGGAAGTACTCGGGCGTGAATCCCCACATATTCATGGAGACAGGCGACATAGGATCGATGACGGTGTCCTTGCCATCCTCGGTGAAGACGATCTTACGGCCCACCTCCTCGATATGGGTGCGCTCGACAACGCCGGTGAGGAAGCCATTCTCATCCGTAGAACAGATACCGCGGCTAACAGAGCCGTTCTCGCTCAGGGTGTTGCATACGCGGTAGCCCACCATGCAGTACTCGCCCTGCTTGCCCTCGACGGAATGGAGGAAGTCGGCCAGCACCTGGAACGACTCGCGTCCGTAGAAATCGTCGGCATTGATGACAGCAAAGGGCTCGTGGATGATATCACGTGCCATGAGCACAGCGTGGTTGGTACCCCACGGCTTGGTGCGCTCGGGATTGAGCGTGTAGCCCTCGGGCAACTTGTCCACCGATTGGAAGCAAATCTCGCAGGGCACCTTGCCCTCGTACTTGCTCACTACCACGCGGCGGAAATCGTCCTCAAAATCGTGGCGGATGACAAAGACCACTTTGCCAAATCCGGCACGCATAGCGTCGAACACGCTATAGTCCATGATGGTTTCTCCATTCGGTCCGAGACCGTCGATCTGCTTGAGACCTCCGTAGCGGCTTCCCATGCCCGCTGCGAGTACAAAAAGTGTTGGTTTCATATATTTAGTATTTTATTTTTAGTCGTTAGTCGTTGGTCGTTAGTCGTTAGACGTTAGTCGTTACGGGACAGAGCCTGGTCGTTAGACCTTAGTTGTTGACGATGATGGTCTTGCCGTCCTTCTTCTTATGTCGGAACCAGAGGCCATAGACCTCGGAGCAGTTGCCGGCGGTGATGAAGGCCTGGATCTTGTTGTTGCGGATGAAGGCCATGACCGACGAGAACTCGTCCTGGGTGAGCAGGGTCTGGATCTCGACATGCAGTTCGCCGCTATAGCCGCCCTTGACGTCATAGAGCGAACAGCCACGCACCAGGTCCTCGACGATATAACGGCGGATACGTTCCGACTCGTTGGAGACGATGCAGACACGCTTGCGCTTGTTGAGCGAGGCGGTGAAATAGTCCACCGCGAGGCCGTTGATCCACGTGCCGATAAGACCGATGACCACCATGCGGAAGTCGTTGATCAGGAAGGCGGAGCAGCAGATGACTGCACCGGCGATAGATACCGACTTGCCGATATCGTAGTGGACGTACTTGTTGATGATCTTAGCCAGGATATCGAGTCCTCCGGTGGAGGCATTGATGCGGAACATAAAGGCCTGGCAAGCCGAGAGGAGCAGCACGAAGCAGAGCAGGTCGAACCATACATCGCCCTGTTGCAGGCCGCTCGCCATGACGGACGAGCGAATAGGCTCCAGCACCTCGCCTGCACGGGAGAGCATATAGTCGTTGCCAAAACTGTCCTTATAGCCCGCGCCGGAACGGAGGGCAGATAGGATAGCCTGGTAGTTATCAGCCGAAGGCGAGAGGACATGGTGGGTAAGATTGGTATAAGGATAGATACGGTCGAGCATCTGGGTGAGCGGACCGAGAATCATGGCGGTATAGACCGTCTTGGCGCCAAACTCGTTGCCTATCAGGATAAAAGCCATGATGAGCAGCACGGCATTGATGCCCATGATAATATAGGAGAGCGTATCGGCATTGCCACCTATGGCGGTATTGATGACGATACTAAGACCCGAGATAGAACCTACGACGAGGTGACTCGGCATGAGGAAATAATAGACGGCGGCTGCGCCGAATATCATACCTACGGTCATCATGAAGAGCTCGACCCAGAACTTGCGGGTGAGCAGCGCCTGTCCGAACTCGGACAAGACAGATTGACAATAGCGAAGAATCTTATGCATGGTAATGCGTGTGTTTTATTCTTGGATTAGCAGTCGTGCGGTACGACGTGTGGTCTGGCTAAGCAGTATATTACGTCCGGCACTCTCGCGATGGAGTATCTCGGGCGTAGTGCCACGGATAGTAAGCAGGGAGAGGCCGTCGTTGTAATTGACGCGGAACTGCTCACGGAGTTCGTCGAGTGCCTCGTCCACATAGCGGGTATGATCGACCGAGACGGAGATCGTGACGGCCGACGCCTGGATGAGCGACACCTTGAGGCGATGACGATGCACGATCTCGAAGAGGCGGTTGAGACTCTCCTCGAGCACAAAGCTGAAGTCGAGCGGGCGGACGGTGATGAGCACCTGGTTCTTACGCCATATATAGACGGGCACGTTGATCGGTCCGACGGCGTCGGCATGGATGCGGCTTCCGGCTGCGGTAGGGTCACCAAAAGGCTTGACGTAGAGCGGGATGCGCTTGTTCTCCAGCGGACGGATGGTCTTAGGATGGATGATCTGCGCACCGGAATAGGAGAGCTCGACGGCATCGTGGTAACGCAGTTCGGGGATGAGGACGGTGTCCTCTACCAGTCGCGGATCGGCGTTGAGAATGCCGGGCACGTCCTTCCAGATAGTGACCGACTCGGCATCGAGGAAGTTGCCCAAGAGGGCGGCGGTATAGTCGGATCCCTCGCGACCGAGCGTGGTGCGTCGGCCGTCGGCGGTGCCGCCGATGAAGCCCTGGGTGACTACGACGGAGGGGCGATCCTTGCGCTCCCAACCGGCACGGATAGTAGCGGCCGAGGTCAGGGTATCCACTACGGCCTCGCGCCAGCAGTCGTTGGTACGCAGCAGACGCGGCATATTCCACCACTCGACCGACAGGCCCTGATGAAGCAGATAGACCGCTATGATCTGGGTGGACATGATCTCGCCGAGGGAGACGATCTGGTCGTAGTTCTCGTCGTAGGGACGTGCGGGATCGAAGGGTATCTCGCCCTGCAGGCGTACATCGACGCCGGGCTGCAGACCGAGTTCGCGCATGATAGCTACGTGGCTGTCGATGACAGCGATCCACTCCTGCATGGCCTCGTCCTCATGACCGGCCACGAGATGATCCACGACGCGCTCCAGGGCGTTGGTGGTCTTGCCCATGGCGGAGATAACGACCATGAGGTCGCTTGCGCCCTCAAGGCGAACGATATGCTCCAGGTTGCGGATGCCTGCTGCATCCCGAACCGAAGCTCCTCCGAATTTGTAGACTTTCATAACGGTTATGGGTTATGGGTTATGGGTTACGGGTTAGCGGTCCTCTGTGAGGTTGGCCATGCGGATGGCGGTGACGGCACCCTCAATACCTTTGTTGCCCAAGCGTCCGCCGCAACGGTCAAGCGCCTGCTGACGGTCGTTGACGGTAAGCACGGAGAAGATGACCGGCACCTCGCCACGGGCATTGAGGGCCGTGACGCCCTGGGTGACCGAACTGCAGACATAGTCGAAATGCGGGGTATCGCCCCGGATAACGCAGCCGATGACGATGATGGCATCCCAGCGGGCGGGACCGTTGATGAGTTGGGCAGCCGCATAGGTGAGTTCCACCGTACCGGGCACATGCTGCAACAGGATATTGTCCTGAGCCACACCATGATGGAGGAGCGTATCGACAGCTCCTTGGGCCATGGCGAAGGTGATTTCCGAGTTCCAATCCGCTACTATAATTGCATAGCGCTGACGTCCGAGAACATCAGCGCTAGGCAAAATAGAGGCATCGTATTTTGACAAATCGGTCGTCATTACTCTGCGCACATTGGTAAGTACTTGTCTGCTTCGTTAGCCTCCTGGGTACCGGGGTACTGAGTCTTGATGGTCTCCAGTACGCGACGGGCAGAAGCCTTGTCCTCGAGCTTGAGGTAAACGCGAGCGGCCTTGCTGAGGGCTACAGGAGCGATCATCTCATTCTTGTTCTCGGCAGCCTTCTCAAAAGCCTTAGCGGCGTCTTCCAGCTGACCCAACTCTACGTACACGTCGCCCAGGCGCATGGCAGCTGCAGGAGCCACGGTGATGTCCTTGGCGGAGAAACGGCTGAGGTACTCAGCAGCCTCCTCGTTCTGACCCAGCTCAGCATAGCAGAGACCGGCATAGAGAGCGGCCAGCTCAGCCTCCTGGTTGGAATAATTGTCAGCCACCTCGAGGAAACCGACGCAGTCGGCATCGTCACCCTCCAAGGCCTTGCGGAAGTTCTCGGCAGCCTTGGCGGTATCGCCCTGCAGCACAGCTTGCTCGGCCTGCTCGAAGTAAGCCTCGGCCTGTGCGTTATCGTTGCTGGCAGCCACCTTGTTGGGCTTGATGACCCACTGGTTAACCGCAATAACAGCGAATACGACCACAACGATGGCAGTTACCACGATGGTCAGCATCTTTTGATTCTCCTCAATCCAACGCTCAGAGCGGCTGAGGGCTTCATTTACAGACTCGAGTTGTTCGTCTTGTTTAGTTAGTTTTTTCTTTGCCATAATATCGATTTTTTATTATTTTCAATAATACATTTCACAAATTAGCGTGCAAAGGTACGACTTTTTTTTGATATATGCAAGCAAAAAGGCACAAAAAAAGCGTTGTATAGCATTTTTACGCGAGAAAACTCCTAAAGATAGGATTTGAGGCCTGCCTTTTCCTTTGTAATCCGGCCACCTCATTGCCGCTCGCCTTCACGAGGAAGGGTCATCGCGTGCGAGTACCGGCACGCCATTGGTGAGGCATTTGCACTCGGTATAAATTATGTGTTGAGTTTTCCGGTCTCCTAATGCTATACAACGCTCGCGTTCAGCACACTCGGACACAGACTGAATCACAGATTCATTAAAGTCCTCGTGGTTTCCGCTCTCCCCAAAAATTAAAATTTTAGGGGGGCCCTATTTGTTTATTTTATCATTTCAATTTTATTTATTTAGTTGTGCCAGCCCAGGGTGAGTACGACACGATGGGTATCGGCATTGATATCGATAGGTGAGGCAGCCTCGTAGGCATACATCTGGAGTCGCTGCCAGCGATACTGGTAGGCCAACTGGACGAGGAACATATGGCCGCGATAGCCGATGGCGCCACTGGCATACTGGGTGGACAGGGGACGCTGGTAATGCATGTCCTGACGCAGGAAGTCGGGATCGAACGAGACGGCATCCTGTGAACGGCGGAAAGTGGACTCGTAGCCATAGCCGGCATTGAGATACAGTCCCGGTACGGGCACCACTTCCAGTCCGGCACGCAGCGTATGGAGCATGGGCTGGGACTTGGTATGATTCAGATCATACTGGAGCGAGAGCAGGCCGTAGTCGCCCACCTGGAGAGCCGCACCAAAGCTGGCATGCAGCGGAGCGTGGTAGTCCTTCCAACGCTCGGAGAGCGCAGGGGCATCGCTATAGCGGAGCGAGTCGGTTCGTGCCCACATGGTGCCGGTATAACTGGCATTGACCGTATTGAGCGTAGGCGTATGGATAGCGGCACCGAGGCGGAGCCATCCGCAGGGACGGTAGATCAGTCCGAACGAGCCCCCTACCCCAAATCCGCTGAGCACGAGGCTGTTGATATTCTCCAGCTCGTGGTATTTGCCTTCGGCGTTCTTGGTAGCGAATAGTTCGGTATAGTCCATATCGGCCGCAAAGCGATAGGAATACATGCGTAGTCCGGCACCGATATAGAGGCGGTGGGAGATATTCATCGCCCAGTCTACGTTATACTCGTTGGCATAGCCCGACTCGCGCAAACGCATCTCGCTGACGGCATTGTTGCGGAAGGTGGGATAGTCGATACCGAGGTCGATACCGGCATCGCTGAGCACGCTACCCATCGAGCGGTCAGGCCCCATGACAGTATGATAGCGGCGCGCATAGGAGCGGAGGCGGCTATAGGAGATCATGACATTGTTGCTGACAACACCCTCATCCAGGTCGGGGTCACCGATGGCGATGACGAACGACACCTGGGGCACCATAAACTGACCGGCTGTCTCAGAAAGCGAGTCGAGACCGGCTTGGCGGGTACGATCGCGCTGATAGTCCATAGTGAGCATCACCTCACTACGGCGATAGACACCGAGTCCGGCAGGGTTGTCATTCACGGCCGACGGATCACCACCCACGGCCGTCATAGCGCCCGACATACCTACGTAGCGGGCCGTACCCATCACCTGGCGTTCGTTGAGCCGCTGGTCGTCCTGGGCTACAAGCGCGAGGCTGAGCGACAGGCAGAGGGATAGAACAGATATGTAGCGTAGGGTTCTCATTTCTTCACACGAATTGTAACAACAGTATCTTGGACGTTAAGGTACTCGACGGAGGGAGCAGACTCGGTAGATGTGCTAGAAGAGCTAGAGGTACTAGACGAACTAGAGGAACCAGACGTACCAGATGTACTAGCAGAGCTAGCGGAGCCGGTCGAGATATGATGGGCCTCCGGCCAGTAGTAAACATCATCGGTAGCCAGCGTGGACACCGACGAGCATCCCACGCATAGGGACGCTAAGAAGAGCAATATGAGCGATTTCAGTTTCACCGTACAGAACGATTTACAGACTTCTAAAACCAATGATTTCGCGTACCTCACGCAGGGTCTTCTCGGCCGATTCGCGGGCACGTTCGGCACCCTCGCGCGCTACCTGCTGCATATACTGCTCGTCGGCTGAATAGGCCAGGATCTTCTCGCGTATCGGTGCGCAGAAGGCATTGATATCCCGGGCCAACTGCTTTTTGAGGTCACCATAGCGGATCTGCATATTGTTGTACAGATCGTTGTAGTAGTCGTAAGCCTCCCGGCCCGACACGAGTTCGAGCAGGGTGAAGAGGTTGCGGATGGGTTCGGGCTTCTCCTGATTGAGCATGGTAGGTCCGGCATCGGTGACGGCACGCATGACTTTCTTCTTGATAGTCGCCTCGTCGTCGCAGAGGTAGATACAGTTGCCCTCGGACTTACCCATCTTGCCGCTACCATCCAGGCCGGGCACCTTGACCGCCTCGGCGGTATAGTGGAAGGACTCAGGCTCCTTGAAGTACTCGACATCATAGATGCGGTTGAAGCGGCGTGCAAAGAGGCGCGCCATCTCCATATTCTGCTCCTGGTCCTTGCCCACAGGCACCTTGTCGGCCTTGTGCATCAGGATATCGGCAGCCATGAGCGTAGGATATGTGAGCAGACCGGCGTTGACGTTGTCGGGCTGCTTGCGCACCTTCTCCTTGAAGCTCGTCACGCGCTCCAGTTCGCCCAGGTAGGCATTCATATTGAAGTAGAGATAGAGTTCCAGCACCTGCTTGACGTCGCTCTGGATATAGATCGGCGCCTTCTTAGGATCGATACCGCAAGCCAGGTACTCGGCCAGGATTGTACGGGCCGACTGACGGATATTCTCGGGCTTGGGATGCGTAGTGAGGGAGTGCCAATCGGCAATAAAGAACATACAGTTGTACTCGTCTTGCATCTTGACAAAACTCTTCACCGCACCGAAATAGTTACCCAGGTGCAGGTTTCCGGTAGGACGTATTCCACTAATGACGCGTTCCATTTATGATTTATGATTTATGATTTCAAATTTATGATTTTATGATGTGTGATTTATTCTACCTCGGTCTCGATAGGCAATGTACGGCTGATACGCTGCTCGAGGGCGGTCAGCGTCTCGGTGTTAGCCACACCACGGATAGATTGGATACGCGAGTTGAGCAGGTAGAGCAGATGCTTATCATCCTTGGCGTAGAGCTTGATAAGCATGGAATAGGTGCCCAGCGTGAACTGCGACTCGACCACTTCGGGGATCTTCTCCAGCTCCTCGCACACCTCGTTGTACATCGAGCCCTTCTCCAGGCTCAGACCGATATAGACGCAGAGCTGGTAGCCCAGTTGCTTGGGGTCGATCTGGTAGGCCGAACCAACGATGACACCATTGTCAAACATCTTCTGCACACGCTGGTGAACAGCTGCGCGGCTGACGCCACAAGCGTCGGCCACGTCCTTGAACGGGGTACGTGCATTCTGGGTGATAATCTTCAGTATCCGGCGATCCAACTCGTCAATTTTCTCCATGATAATTCGTTTTTGTTACAATTTGGCCGCAAAGTTACTACTTTTTTTGGATATATGCAAGTTTTTTTGTACTTTTGCCGTCGATTTTGTAGAAATATGACACTTAACGAATATATTGAGCAGATGTCATCGCCGGAAAATGAGGCCTTGGCGTTCATCACACGTGACACGAATACGCACGTACTGAATCCGCATATGCTATCGGGTCAGGTGCAGGGGCGCGTACTGAGTATGTTGAGCCGGATGATCCGTCCCAGACGTATACTGGAACTGGGCACCTTCACCGGCTACTCGGCGCTCTGCCTGGCCGAAGGACTCGATGAGGACGGTCGGCTGATCACCATTGAGCATAATGACGAACTGGAGGAGACGATTCGCAGAAACCTGTCGCTCTCGCCGCTGGGCGAGCATATTGAGCTCCGCATCGGGGATGCGAGGGAGGTGCTGACAAGCATTGGCGTTGGCGTTGGCATTGGCTGTCAGCCGTCGGAAGAATTCGACCTGGTGTTTATCGATGCGGATAAGCGGCAGTACTCGGCCTATCTGGATCTGGTGTATCCGCTGGTGAAGGTAGGCGGATGGATACTGGCCGACAACGTGCTCTGGGACGGTCATATTATCGACCCGGCCTACGACCGCGACAAGCAGACGCAGGGACTGAGAGCCTTCAATGAGAAAGTAAGGAAGGACGATCGGTTGGATAAAGTGATCCTGCCGCTCCGGGACGGCTTGACGCTGATACAGAAAGTGCGTTAAATTTCAGCGCAGACGCGCCGCATAATGCAAGGTGGAGTCGTTGGCATTATCCAGGATGCAGACGATATCCTCCAATATCTCTTCGGGGTGGACCACACCTCGTTCCCAGAAATTGTTACGCCCCTCACGGAACTGGCCACGCCAGTTATAGACACGACCGTTGCGATAGGCTCGGAACCAGGTATGCTTTTCATCCAGTTCGGCCAGTTCGGTCATAGAGGCAGCCTGTGCGCCAACCCATACATCGGCTTCGGTGAACTGCTGGAGCACCTGCTCGATGGTGAGCGGGATACTCTCGTGGCTGTCGTTCTGGAGCAGCGGGTATTCGGCGCCTGCATCGCGCAGGAGGTAACCCATATAGGTCTTGCCGCTGGGCATATACCATGTGCCGCGGAAATTGTTTCCCACCATGACGGAGGCAGCCGAAGTAGCCTGGGCGCGATGGGCTTCCGAGGCCGCCAGATAGCGAAGCTCTATCTCATGGAAGAGCGAGTCGGCCTCGGGCAGTTTACCCACGAGAGCCCCGACAAAACGCACCCATTCGGCACGGGCCAAGGGACTCTCTTCGCGCCACTCGTTGATATAGACGGTAGGTACGCCGAGACGCTCAAGGCGTTCGGCCTCGGGATTACTCTGACCGTAGGACACTACGAGAAAAGCATCCAGCCGGGCCTGCATGGCGCGTTCGGCCGAGGGCTTCATCGAGTCGCCCATACCGATGGGGCGGCCGGGCAATGGCGTGTAGATCAGTTCGGGGTTGCATACGGCCACGACGCGGTCGAGGGCACCGAGTTCGGCCAAGAACCCCACCTGCGTGACGCTGGACGTGCCGAGCCGCGTCATGGGTTTGGAGACGCGATAGACGGTATGCGGCTCCATGACCTCGAGGAGCAGACAGGTGTCCTCCCGGGTGATGCGGAAACCGGTGGCGTACTTATTAGAGAGCGGTACGGACGAATCCGTTTTCCGGGGCTGACAAGCGGCCAACAGACTGCATGATAGCAGCAGGATGAGTATTTTCTTCAGGGCAGGCATGGTATATCAACGAATCTGTTTCAGTAGTCCGATGAGGGCGCGTAGGCAGGCACGGTCGGTAACCTGTTCGCGCAGTTTACCGAGGTGGAAGCACTCGGCGGTAGTGCCCTGGGGCGTTGCCCAGGCGATCCATACGGTGCCCACGGGTTTCTCGGCCGAGCCGCCATCCGGACCGGCGATACCGCTGGTAGCGATGGCATAGTCGGTGTGCATCAGCGCGCGAACGCCTTCGGCCATTTCGCGCACAACGACTTCGCTGACTGCGCCGTATTTTTCAAGTGATTCGGGGTGGACACCAAGCACCTGCTGCTTAACGGCATTGTCGTAGGCTACGACGGATCCCATGTAGAAAGCGGAACTGCCGGGATGCTTGTTGAGCAGCGCAGCCAGACGGCCTCCGGTGCAGGACTCGGCGGTCGCGATAGTCTGGTGGCGATCACGAAGCAGCTGTCCGAGGAGTACCTCCAGGGGCTGGTCGATATCGGCTATGAGGTAGTCGGATACCAACTGACGGAGGCGATCGAACCACTGCTGCATCTCCGCTTCGGTGAGTTCGCCGTAGGAGGAGAGACGCAGCCGAATGACGCCGTCCTTGGGCAAATAGGCCAAGTGAAGCGCCTCTGGCATCTCGTTCTTAAACTCCTCCAACAGGATAGCCAAAGAGGACTCGGCAATGCCGGTGACCTGAAGCGTGCGATGGATAATAGTCTGATGGCTGATGGCTGATAACTGACGGCTGATATACGGCAGTATCTGCTCGGTCATGGCGATCTTCATCTCGTAGGGCACGCCGGGCATGCAGGCCAGGAGTTTCGGACCGCGATGGAAGATCATGAGCGGGGCACTTCCTGCCCTATTCTCCAGTATCTCAGCGCATTCCGGCACAAGCCACTGGGTGGCGGTCAGGCGGTTGAGTATGTCGGGTCGATCCCGGTAAAGCGATTCTACATGCGCGCGTACGTGTGCGTTTTCTATAAGGTGGGTTTGGAAGTAGTCGCAGAGGACGTGCTTGGTGATATCGTCCTTGGTGGGACCGAGTCCGCCGGTGGTGAGTACGATATCGGCGCGAGAGAACGCCTCGTCAAGGGCCGCGATGATATGTTGGCGGTCGTCGTGTACGGACGTGATCTGGTAGAGCTCAATACCGCCCTCGTTGAGTTGCTGAGCCATCCAGGCGGAGTTGGTGTCTACGACTTGGCCGATAAGCAGTTCGTCACCTATGGTAATTATTTCTGCGCGCATTGTTTTTTCCATTCATTTGCGGTTAAACATAGTTCGTCGTACCATTCCTGGCCGAAGCGGCGGATGAGGGGTTCGCGAAGGAACTGATAGAGAGGCAGATGGAGTTTCTTACCCCGGATTCGGGCACAATGACAGATGTCCCATCGATGATACTCTACGCCGATATACTCCCCCACCCGAGATAGTCGTATGGGATACAGATGGCAGGAGATGGGTTTCTCAAACCCCATTTTCTCGATCAGGCAATAGCACCAGCCTTGGTGGTCCGTACGGGCAAAAATGCAATCCTTGTCGTTGACGATAGAGAGAACCCGTTCGCCGGTTGGGTCCAGGTACGAGAGTCCCTGGGTTTCCACCACGTGGCGTGCCTCTTTGGTCATCTGAGGCAGGAGTTGCGGCAGGACCGATTCCAGGTGCGTGAGTTCCTCATCGGTGATCGGACAGCCTGCGTCGCCCTCGATGCAACAGCATCCGCGGCAGGTGTCGAGGTCGCAACAAAACTCCTTCTCCAGGACGTCCAGCGAGACTAATGTGTTATTTCCAATTACAAACATTACAATCCAAAGAAGCCTTCTGCCCAGATTTTGAGGCCGATGCCGATCAGTATGACACCGCCCAGCAGTTCTACATTCAACGTGAATCGTTTACCCATATCTTTTCCGATATGGTATCCTCCGACGGAGAACAGGAAGCTGACCAATCCGATAAGTGCGATACCCGTCCATAGCATCTCCGGTGCCGGAATAAAGATGACGCCCGTAGCGAGGGCATCGATGGAGGTGGCGACCGCCAGGATCAGCAGACGACTGAGCCGCCATCCGGTAGCCGTCTCTTGCTTCTCGTGCAGCGACTCCCACACCATTTTGCCGCCGATAAAGGCCAGTAGAGCGAGTGCGATCCACGGGGCATAGGTGTCGAAGAAAGCGGCAAAGAGGCTTCCGGCAAAGTAGCCGATGAGCGGCATGCCGCCCTGGAAGAGTCCGAAGAGCAGCGCCATGAGCAGCGGTCTTGGACGCTCCGAAGGCTTCACGGCGAGGCCCTGGGCGATACTGACCGCCAAGCAGTCCATCGCCAGTCCGACAGCTATGATGAGGATGGTCAGCAGATCCATGGATTGGTCGTTAGTCGTTAGTCGTTTGTCGTTGGTCGTTAGACGTTGATTTATTGTCTCTTATATTTGTAGCGGGCACCTACTTTGCCTTTGGCGATAGAGGTGAGCTTGTTGCGCACAAAGGTGCGGCGGATGGGCGAGATACGATCGGTGAAAACATGTCCCTCCAGATGGTCGTACTCGTGCTGCACGATGCGTGCGCAGAAGCCGGAGAACTCCTCTTCGTGCTCCTGGAAATTCTCGTCGAGATAGCGCATCACGACGCGTTCGGGGCGCACCACATTCTCGCTGATGCCGGGTAGGGAGAGGCAGCCCTCGCTATAGGTGCATGTCTCCTCGCTCTCCTCCAGCAGTTCGGGGTTGATGAAGACGCGTTTGAAGTCCTTGCACTCGGGATAGTCCTCGGTCAGCTCGGAGCCATCGACCACAAACAGTCGCCAGGGTTTGCCCACCTGGGGTGCGGCCAGTCCGCAGCCTTCGGCCTGGGTAAGCGTCTCGAACATGTCGGCGATCAGTTGCTTGAGATCCGGCGTATTCTCTATCTCCTCGGTCTCCTTGCGGAGCACGGGTTGTCCGTATAAATATATAGGTAAAATCATATTATTGTTATTTTTCTGCCGTCAGCCATCAGCCAGGTCAGACCTGCGTCAGCCACCGACTTTCAATTTTCAACTTTCAATTTTCAATTTGTCGAGGTAGTCCTCGAGAATAATGCATGCCGCGATGCGATCGACCACGGCTTTGTTCTGACGGTCTTTTTTCTTCATTCCTCCGGCTATCATCGCCCTGTGCGCCAAGACCGACGTGAAGCGCTCGTCGAACATAGTTATAGGTTTATCGGGAAAAGTCTTTCGGAACAGGCCCAAGAAGGGTCGTATATAGTTCATGGATTCGGATTCTTGTCCGTTCAGCTGCGTAGGATGGCCTATGACCACCTCGTCCACCTGTTCGCGGGCGAAGTAGTCGCGGAGCCACGGGACCAGCTGAGCGGTCTCGACAGTAAGCAACGGACTAGCCGTTATGCGGAGCGGGTCCGTAACGGCTAGTCCTGTGCGTTTACGACCATAGTCTATGGCGAGAATTCGTCCCAAAGCAGGTCGGTATTATTGATTTTGCAATTCCTTGATACGCTTTGCCAGCTTCTCGTACTTAGCCATCATGCCGGGCTCCTTGCGGAAGCGATAGTAGAGGCCACGAAGGCAGGTGAGCATATTGATGTCGTCGATACCCAGATCAACAGCCTTTTCAAAGTACGGGATAGCCGAGTGGTACATAGCGTTACGCGTCTTCTCAGCATCGTCCAGGGCCTTACCACGCAGGTTGCTGCTGATACTGTTGTCGAAGATCTGTGCCTGGTTGTACTTGATAAATCCGAGGCCGGCATATGCACGGGCGTTGTTGGGATCCATCTCGATCACTTTCTCGTAGATCTCCTGTGCCTGGGTGTAGCGGTTCTGGCTCTCCAGCAGGTTGCCCTTTACAACATAGTACTGGGTGGAGTTAGGATCACGCTCGATAGCCTCGTCCAGGTAGTTGATAGCCTTCTGCTGCTGGTTGGAGAATACGTAGTAGTTGATCATGCTCTGCAAGAACCACATATCGTCCGGGTAGCGCTCAACGCCCAGCTTGAGGGTAGCCTCCATGCCGGTGGAGTCGTTGGTGAGGCGGTATGCCTCGTAGAGCCACTTGGTGATCTGGTTTGCCTTATAGACATTCTCGATCTGGAGCATTTCCTGGATCATCTCGATCATCTCGGGATACATCTCAGCGCTGTAAGCGAAGTTGACAGCATAGTACATATACTCCTGATAAACAGTATCCTTCGGCATCTGCTGCTGCAACTTAGGCTCCTGCATCATGGGCAGATTCGGGATCAGGGTGTGCATACGGAATGCCTTGTAGGCCGAACGCCAGTCGCTGTTGCCCTGCATAGCGGCACCATAGTTCACCAGGACGCGGTTCTGGTAGTACTGCAGCATTTTCTGCTGGATATTCTTGCGGGTCTTCTGATCCACTACCTCGCGGCCTTTCTTGTCCACCGTGGGAATCATAGCCAGGCTGTCGGCTACGATGAAGTACTCGCAGCTCTCATATACAGCCTCTCCGGCGGTAGCGTAGTCCACCTGATACATCGGATCCTCGTAGATCTTATCCGCCTCTGCCTTGTACTGGCGGTAGCCGATCTCACCGGCCTGATACCAGGTGAGGGCTTGGTTTTTGGTCTCCTCGTTCTCGAGAGCCTGATGGATAGCGGCGCGAGCACCGGCGAAATCCTTCTTGGACGTCAGTTTCTTAGCCAGCTTAACATTGTCAGCTTGGGCGAAAGCACCTACGCTTATCAGCGCAAGGGCTGCTACAAAAAGTGTACGTTTCATATTACTCTTGGTTTTCATTATTGGTTTCTACATTATCGGCCGTCTCCTGCTGTTCGGCATTCTCGGCAACTTCTTCTTCCTCTACTTTCGGCACCAGACATCCACTCATCAGGATATCGTTGCGTTTCTGCAGTTCGATCAGTTTCACACCTTGTGCGGCGCGACCGGTGACGCGGATCGTGGATACATCCATACGGATGGCCGTTCCGGACTTAGTCATGAGCATCAGGTCGTCCTCGTCGGTCACAGCCTGGATACCAATCAGTTTACCGGTCTTGTCGGTGATCTCGATGGTCTTGACGCCCTTACCGCCACGGTTGGTGATACGATAAATCGGGTTGCCCTCCTCGTCGTCCACCGGCGTACGCTTGCCGAAGCCCTTCTCCGAGATGACCAAGATGTTCTTGTCTGAATTAGGCTCTACACAAACCATGCCAATGGCACGATCTTCGCCATCTTCTTCCAATTTTATTGCTTTCACGCCGCTTGCGCCACGACCCATCGGACGTACCGTATTCTCCGGGAAGCGAACCACCTTACCGTTATAGCTGGCAATAAGCATCTGGCTCTCGCCATCGGTGAGCGTCACGCCGATCAGTTCGTCGCCCTCACGCAGACCGAGCGCGATGATACCGTTGGCACGCGGACGGCTGTAGGCCTCGAGCGTGGTCTTCTTCATCAATCCGTTCTTGGTAGCGAAGATGAGGTAGTGGTTGTTGACAAACTCCGGATCGTTGAGGCCCTTGACGTTGATGAAGGTGCATACGCGGTCGCCCTTCTGCAGGTTGATCACGTTCTGGATAGCACGGCCCTTCGACTGGCGGTTGCCCTCCGGCAGGTCGTAAACCTTGATCCAATAGAGACGTCCCATCTCCGTAAAGAGCATCATGGTGGAGTGCATCGAAGCCTGGTGAACATACTCGATGAAGTCGCTATCACGCGATGCGCTGGCCTTGGTACCGATACCGCCACGACTCTGCTGACGGAACTCGCTCAGCGGGGTGCGCTTGATATAACCCAGGTGGGAGATGGTGATGATCATGTCGTCGTCGGCATACATATCCTCCGGGTTGAACTCGGTAGCCATCTTCACGATCTGGGTGCGGCGCTCGTCGGCATATTTGTCCTTCACCTCTTGCAGCTCCTGCTCGATGAGTTCGTAACGCATTACCTCGTTGGCGAGCAGCTCGTTGAGGTGGGCGATCAAGCGCTCAATCTCCTCGTACTCGTTCTTCAACTCATCGATACGCAGACCGGTCAGAGCGCTCAGACGCATATCTACGATAGCCTTCGACTGGAGGTTGTCCAGCTGGAAGCGCTTCTCCAGGTTGGTCTGCGCGTCGGCCGGCGTACGGCTGGCACGGATGATACGAACCACCTCGTCGATATTATCTACGGCGATGATCAAGCCCTCCAAGATATGGGCACGCTCCTCGGCCTTGCGCAGTTCGAAGCGCGTACGGCGGGTAACGACGTCCATGCGGTGCTCGATGAAGTTATATACCAGGTCTTTGAGGTTCAGCAGCATAGGACGCCCCTTGACCAAGGCGATGCTATTGACAGCAAAGCTCGACTGCAGGGCGGTGAACTTATACAGTTTGTTCAGCACCACCTGTGCGTTGGCGTCGCGCTTCACCTCGATGACGATGCGGATGTCGCGCTTCGACTGGTCGGAGATATCCGATATTCCTTCTATCTTCTTGTCCGAAACGAGCTCAGCGATGGCCTTAACCAGGTCAGCCTTTACCACGCCGTAAGGCAACTCCGTAATAATGATACGCTCGCGACCGTTGTCCTCGGTCTCGATGTCGGCATTCGAACGGATGATCACGCGGCCACGACCAGTCTCATAGGCATCCTTTACACCCTGATAGCCGTAGATGGTACCGCCCGTCGGGAAGTCCGGCGCCTTGATATAATCCATGAGGCGCTCTACGGTGATATCCTCTACGGTCGGGTCAGCAATGCGGGCCTTGATATTGTCGATATAGGCCTTGCAGCCGTCGATCACCTCACCCAAGTTATGGGTCGGCATGTTGGTAGCCATACCTACGGCGATACCGCTTGCGCCGTTCACCAGCAGGTTCGGGAAGCGGCACGGCAGTACGACCGGCTCACGGAGCGTATCGTCGAAGTTGAGCTGCATATCCACGGTGTCCTTGTCGATATCACGCAGCATTTCCTCGGCCAGTTTCGAGAGACGTGCCTCGGTATAACGCATGGCGGCTGCACCGTCACCGTCCACCGATCCGAAGTTACCCTGGCCGTCCACCAGGCAATAACGCATATTCCACGGCTGGGCCATACGTACCAGCGTACCGTAGATCGAGCTATCACCATGCGGGTGGAACTTACCCATTACCTCACCCACGATACGGGCCGATTTCTTGGTCGGCTTGTCGGAGGTGTTGCCCAGTTCGTTCATTCCAAACAGCACACGGCGGTGAACAGGCTTGAAACCGTCGCGCACATCCGGCAACGCACGACTCACAATCACACTCATCGAGTAGTCGATATACGAGGACTTCATCTCCTCGTCTATCTTCACAGGAATAATGCGGTCGTTATCCAACGTTGCATCCATAAATTCTTTGCTTTCTTCCATTGTGTATAGTAGTTTATCTGTTTTATTCTAAAAATCGCTGCAAATTTACGGTTTTTTTTTGACATACGCAAATATTTGGGCATTTTTTTGCGATTTTTCGTGTTTTTGACTATTTTTCGACACCCCGTCGATTTATCTCCGCCATGCCCGCATATCGCAAATAAACCGCCTTTATCAGCATCCGTATCCCTCACGCGCATACGACCGTACGCTCATCCATGCGCAAACAATAGATATTATAGCAAAATAGCATACAAATCGCATTTTCTTTATAAAAAATTTGCACATGTCGAAAAAAAGCAGTACCTTTGCACCCGAAATCCGAGATTAAGATGAGTAGGGCTCCCGAAAATTTTAATTTTTGGGAAGAGGAGCAACCGTGGCGACCTAAATGCGTGTAGCGCATTTCTTCGTCGCAAACGAGTTGCGACGAAGGGGTATTAGCTCATCTGGCTAGAGCGCAACACTGGCAGTGTTGAGGTGAGCGGTTCGAGTCCGCTATACTCCACAAAAGTGCAGTAAAGCGGCTCTCCCGCGCGGTTCTTAGCCGCAAGGGCACGATTATTGCGACAGAGCGCAATTTTCGAGTCCGCTATACTCCACGTCGGATTGGACTGCGCTAACAGAACTTGCGCAAGGCAAGTTGGAAGCGCTCCGTCATTCCTCCTTAGTAATAAAACAACGCACAGGGGCGTTGTTTTATTAGTATATAGGCAAATTATTTGAATGCGACGCGCGATATACATACTATCATTGCTACTATGTACGGCTCTTCCGGCTGTGGCCGCGAAGAACGCTCGCGCCGAACGGGAGCCGAGCGAGGCGCTCCGCTTTCTCTACCGTGCCGGCGAGCGCATCGACCGCCACCTCATGCACGGTATCGACACCAACTACATTACCCTACCCGAACACTGCTGGCAAGCCGCTTTCACTACGGGTATGGTGGGCATCAACTCCAACCTAACTGCCGTTTTATCACCGACAATAGGCCGGGTACAGTTGCTCTCACGTACCTCATCGAGCGTGGACCTGGGTTTTCGTCTGGCCTACCGTTCGCTGGGTTTCGGCTATAGTTGGGACGCGCTGCATGCCTACTCCCAGAAATTAAGTTTCTCGTTAGGCAGCAAGCGTTTCGGACTGGACTTCCTTCACCAGAAGAGCGCCAACATACGTGGTATGATCGTACTGCCGGATTGGGCGGATAGTCCTGCGGCTCCATTCGATCAGGGCTTGATTCGCATCTCGAACACCAACCTGAGTCTATGGTATGCCCTCAATGCCGCCCATTACTCGCATCGCGCCGCGATCAGTCAGTCGTATGTCCAGCGCCGCACAGCCGGTTCGTTGCTGCTCTCGCTCTCGTATATGGCCAGCGACTTGTCGATTCACGACTCTATCAAGATTGAAGGCAAACCTATGGTAGCCATGCTCATGAGTGACGTCACCCACCTGCGTACCCACCAGGTAGCACTCGGTCTGGGGTATGGCATCAACTACACACCCAACCGTGGCAAGGTGCTGCTCCACCTGGATGCGCATTTGAAACTGGTCTGCTACTCGATCGACCAGATCACGCTCACCGTGCCCGACTCTATCGTGCTGCCCGGCGAACCCCAGTATGATATCCAGCCGCAGTTTCCCGTTCACGTGACGGGTAATATGCGCGCCGCTGTCAGTTGGGAGATCTGTCCATGGGCCCATATGAGCCTGTGCGCCACGGCGAATAATATCCGCTTCACCTCCAAGACCGAGAGCAGCCTCAACAAGTCGATCACGATGAGCAACTGGAACTGGCAGACCCAACTCTCGCTCGGTGTACGCCTCGGTGCCGGACGCGACCGCGTACGGCATGCTCTGGGCGAAGACCAACTGCCTCCGCCTGCCGTCGTTCATCAAACCGACAGCACGCGCAAGCGGCTGCCACAATGGTTGACCGACTATTTCTATTCACCCAGTGTACATTATTAACATGCCTATGAAACGCCTATACACCCTACTCTGCCTCGTCTGCATCGCCCTCACAGCCGCAGCCACCACCTACTACGGTCGCGTGGTGGACGGTGCCGGTCAGCCCGTCAGTTATGCCACGGTCTTTCCGCTGGATAGCGTCATACTGGGTACGGCCACCAACGACCGGGGTATCTTCTCTTTCGAAGCCAATCTGCCCGAGTCGGGACTGGTGATGGTCAGTTTCGTGGGCTACGAACGCAAGACCCTGCCACTCAGCCGCCTGCATGGCGACACGCTGACCATCACCATCCATGAGCATCCTATCGCGCTGGATGAGACCACCGTCTCAGCCAAGCATAAAAAGATCCGTAGCAAGCACCGCGAGATAGCCCAACTGCTGCTCAAGGTCAACAACCAGTTGGCCAGCGAGTGGCCGGAACAATGCACCCGCTACCACGTCGTTTCCGAAGCCCGCATGACCTCGCAGAACAGCGCCTGGGGCATGGAGCAGATGATCGCCTCGATAGTGACTATCCCCGAGGCCTCTAAGAAAGGCTCCGACTCCGTACAGCTGCATGCCGAGCACTGCAAACGCTTCTTCAAGCCCGAGATACGCCAACGCGCCAACATTGCCTACCATGCCAAAGAACTGGATGCCCGTACGCGCCAATACGCCGCCGCTATCGACTCGGGCGTAGCCGTTCATAGCATGCTCTTCCAGATAGGCGATGCCCACTACGACCTGGAGCAGACCATGCACGACTACCGCCACTGGAAAGTGGTCAGCGAAAGTGCCAACGAACTGATACTCAGCCATACCGAGGGCAAGAACTACTTGGGTATCTTCAAGTGGAGCATTACGCGCAACTACGTGGTTAATCCCAAGACCTACGCCCTGATACGTCTGTCGGAGCACCTGACTATGGATGTCAATATACCCTTCGGAAAGCGACTGAAGGGACAAGAACTGTTGCTGCTCAACCTACTCAATATGTCGGAGTCGCAATATGAAAAATTCCGACTACGCAAAGGTCATCTGGACTGCACGCTGCAGACCACCTACCAGCGCCGCAACGGACAGATCTACATCTTGGAGAAAAACCTTCGTACCGATGCCACCATTACCGGCACCAAGGATCGCGTCATACCCATCCACTTTAAGGCCGGCCAACGCGTCACCTCCCTGGAGACGCAAGGTGTGAAACCGCTCAAGCGCAGCCAGATCACCAAGCGCTTCCCCCGCCAAATCGTAGAAATATTCTGATTTATTTGCATATATCAGAAAAAAGTTGTAATTTTGCAGCCGTTTTTAATCGAGAGCATATTTTGCTCGAGAAAAACTCCAACTTTAGCCGTTTTTGAAAATTTGAAATCATAAATTTGAAATCATAAATCATAAATTATGGATTCTAAGTACAATCCTACTGATATTGAAGCCCGCTGGTATCAGTACTGGCTGGACAACAATCTTTTTCACAGCGAGCCGGATAGCCGCGAGCCGTTTACCGTCGTTATTCCGCCGCCCAACGTGACGGGTGTGCTGCATATGGGGCATGTGCTCAACGAGACGATCCAAGATATCCTGGTTCGCCGTGCCCGTCTGGAAGGCAAGAACGCCTGCTGGGTACCGGGTACCGACCATGCCTCGATCGCTACCGAAGCCAAGGTCATCAAACGCCTGAAGGAGCAAGGCATCAACAAATCCGACCTCACCCGCGAGCAGTTCCTCAAGCATGCCTGGGACTGGACCGACGAGCACGGAGGTATCATCCTCAAGCAGCTCCGCAAACTGGGCTGCTCGTGCGACTGGCAGCGCACCGCCTTCACGATGGATGAGACGCGCTCGAAAGCCGTCATCAAGGTTTTCTGCGACCTCTATAAGAAAGGCCTCATCTACCGCGGCCTGCGTATGGTGAACTGGGATCCCGAGCGCCAGACAGCCCTCTCCGACGAGGAGGTGATCTACCACGAGGAGCACTCGAAGTTCTACTACCTGCGCTACGAGGTAGCCGAAGAGCCCGGCAAGTATGCCATCGTCGCTACCACCCGTCCGGAGACTATCTTCGGCGATATAGCCGTCTGCATCAATCCCAAGGAGGAGAAGAACCAGTGGCTCAAGGGTAAGCACGTACGCGTACCAGGCGTAGGACGCGTCATTCCTATCATCGAGGACCGCTACGTAGAGATCGGCTTCGGTACGGGATGCCTCAAGGTCACCCCCGCGCATGACGTGAACGACTATGCGCTCGGACAAAAATACAACCTCAAGACCATCGACATCTTCACCCCGGATGCCCACCTCAATATGGACACCATGGAGCCGGAGCTCATGGACAACGTACGCAAGTACCACGGCATGGACCGCTTTGAGTGCCGCCGTCAGATCGTAGAAGACCTGCAGGCGCTCGGCCTCGTGGAGAAAATCGAGGACTATGACAACAAGGTAGGCTACTCGGAGCGCACCAACGTACCTATCGAGCCGCGCTTGTCGCTGCAGTGGTTCGTACGCATGCAGCACTTTGCAGAGATCGCCCTGCCGCCTGTAATGAACGACGAGATCGTCTTCTATCCGGCTAAGTATAAGAACACCTACCGCAACTGGCTCGAGAACATCAAGGACTGGTGTATATCGCGTCAACTCTGGTGGGGTCACCGTATTCCGGCATACTACGATGCCGACCTGCTGGCTGAGACCGGTCTGGAGAACTATCCGGACGACAAGATCATTGTCTCGGAGACCAAACCCGAGGGCAACTACGTACAGGACGAAGGCGCCCTGGATACCTGGTTCAGCTCTTGGCTCTGGCCAATCTCGCTCTTCGATGGCATCGAGAACCCGAACAACCCGGAACTCCAATACTACTACCCCACCGCCGACCTCGTAACGGGTCCGGATATCATCTTCTTCTGGGTAGCACGTATGATCATGGCGGGCTACGAGTACGTAGGCAAAATGCCATTCAAGCACGTCTATTTCACCGGTATCGTACGCGACAAACTGGGTCGCAAGATGTCCAAGTCGCTCGGCAATAGCCCCGACCCGCTCGACCTCATCGAGCGTTATGGTGCCGACGGCGTACGTATGGGTATCCTGCTCTCGGCTCCTGCCGGCAACGATATCCTGTACGATGACTCGCTCTGCGAGCAGGGACGTAACTTCTGCAACAAGATATGGAACTGCTTCCGTATGGTCAAAGGACTGGAAATCACAGATATTCCGCAGCCCGAGACCTCGAAATATGCTATCGAGTGGTTTACCGCCAAATTGGCTGAGACCGAAGCCGAGATAGCCGACCTCTTCAGCAAATACCGCCTCTCTGAAGCGCTGATGGAGATCTACAAGCTCTACTGCGATGAGTTCAGCGGCTGGTACCTGGAGATGATCAAACCGGCTTACCAACAGCCTATCGACCGCGCTACCTATGAGGCTACACTCTCGTTCTTCGACCGTCTGCTGCGCGTACTGCATCCGTTCATGCCGTTCATTACGGAAGAACTCTGGCACGGCTTAGAGCCGGGCAAGGAAGGCTGCGCTGTGAAGTCGATCATGAATACTACGCTGGAGCCTATCGGCCAGATCAACACCGGCATCCTCGCCGAAGTTGAAGACCTCAAAGCTATCATCGGCGGCGTGCGTAATGCTCGCGCTCAGAAGAACATCCCGCAGAAGGAGCGCCTGACGCTCATCTCGCCCGTGGCCCTCAACCCGCTCGTGGACAAACTCGCGAATGTAGAGGTAAAGGTTATGGGTGACGGGTTACAGGTTACGGGTAACTGCTCCAAGTTCATCGTGGGTACGACAGAGTTTGCCATCCCGATGGATCAGTTTATCAACGTGGACGAGGAGATCAAGAAGCTCGAAGCGGACCTCGCACACCAGCAGGGCTTCCTGCGTGGCGTCATGGCAAAACTTTCCAACGAGCGCTTCGTGCAGAATGCCAAGCCGGAGATCGTAGCACTGGAGCAAAAGAAGAAATCCGACGCCGAAGCACGTATTGCGGCTATAGAAGAAGCTATTCGCATACTAAAAGGCTGATAATGGCGAAAGGCTAATGGCTAATGGCTAAAGGCGAAAGGCTGACAGCTGATAGCTGACGGCCAAAAAATATCCCGCTCTCTCGTAGGGCGGGATTTTTTGGTTCATTTCAACGCTTGACCTGTCACCGTATATACCCTATCGCCACGCAATATGTATATCTGACCATTGAGAAAGACTTTGCGGACTTTCTCTGAATCGGTACTCATCGGCTCAAAGAAGCCTTCCGGAAAGGTTGTTCGGAAAGTGCCATTTACCTGATAAATAGTTGAACTGTCATCGGCAACGCCGTTGATGGAATAATTGTAATCTGTTCCCGGCTCCAGATCTTCTACTGAAAGTACGAAATAGTCTGTAGAACTATGTGTCGTATCCATTTTTTGCTGATAAACCGAAGGCATAAAGCATTGCGAGGATTGCAAGTTGCCTTCACCGTCCACCACATACTGCGCAATTTGCTGACCAGAGGTATATACTTTGATGGTATATTCAATCACATCGGGGTTGGGAAACCATGTAATCAACGCACTGCTGTCCGAAATATCCATCACGTTGGATATATCATCTCCGAAAGCGTATATCCCCTTGAAATGGTCGGCATATGCAGCGATGCTTTTGTAGGTTGAGACACTCTCCGCCGGCACGAACAGGCGGACTTTGGATTTGTCAACTCGCAGGAAAGCATTGGTATGACAAGTGGGCGGTGTCACACAATCAATAAAGACAGATTTCAAGCGGTCTATTCCTGTGGCTCCGGGAACGGCACCTCCGGTATATGGATCGGAAGGATACCCGCCGATGATTTCTTCTCCTATGTTGACTACATTCTTCGGGATATAGAGTTTCTCCAGCGATTCGCATCCCCGGAAAGCCAAATTATTCAGTCTCGTTACGCCTTCGGGGATAGAGATGCTTTTCAACGCGGCGCAAGACCGGAAACACTCATACGAAATAAATGTCATCGAAGCCGGAAGCTGGATTTGCTCTAACGAGGAGCAGGCAAACAGGAAATGATTCGGCAGACTCGTCAGTTTATCGGGCAATTGGATTTCCCTCAAGGCGATACAACGCTGAAAGGCTGTTATGCCCAGACTGTTGATGCATTCCGGTATGACTACTTTCTCAATAGACGAGCAGAAACGGAACGCCTCATTACCGATGGATTGCAAGTTGGGCAATTCCAGCGACGTGATACCACGATGGTCATAGAAGGCCGCGCCACCTATACTGGTGATTGTATTTGGCAGCGTCAGTGCCGTCAGTCTTGCACCAAGAAAGGCCTTGGAGCCGATAGCTGTAACGGTATAGGACTGATTGTTGTATGTCACGATGTCCGGTATCGTGATGGCTCCCGAATACGTACTGGGGTCGCTTGGCCATACCGGTACGGTGTCGTTCGGATAAGTTACGGTGGCAGTAAGCGTTTCGTCATCCAGCAGATAATACACGCCGCCTATCGCTACTCCATTTCCGTAAGCAGCTATGGACAACACTAATATCAAAAAGAGAGCGTAAAATTTCTTCATACTATCATTTGTTTAAGGAGTCTATTTTCTTTTTTGTGGCTTGGAGCATGGCATTGGCATTGCGGGTTTGGGGATGGGTCGCGCCGAGGACTTTGGTATAGACGGCAGCCGCCTGCTCAAACAAGGAAATGGCTTCCGTGTAACGTCCTTGTTTGTACGCTACGCCACCTAAATTTATATTATTGTCCGCTATACGGCGTTGCGGCACTTTAGGATTTTCGGCATATATATCGTGCACTTCGAGCCACAAGGCTTCCGCCTTCTTATACTGCTCCTGACGGAAATATACACCGGCTATATTATTCTTGCTTTCCGCTACCTGCAAACTATTGGCGTCAAAATGCTTCTCACGAATTTGGAGCGCACGACTATGATATTCCATGGCCTGCTTCCAATCTTTCTTGGCAGTATATAATTCGCCCAGGTTGTTCAGGGTCTCGGCGACGGCAGGAGAATCTTCTCCACGTTCTTGCTCACGGATAGCCAACGAGCGGTTGTACCATTCCAGCGCGGTGTCCAACTGCCTTTTTGCCTTATAGATATACCCTATTTCATGGCAGGTGGTCGCCATCTGTCCGCTGATTTCTCCGTATTGCGTTTCGCATATCCGATAAGCACGCTCAAAGTAGGTACGTGCTAAGTCCAAATCTGCCATGATCTCCTTGACAAACAGCCCAGCCTGCAACTGATAGTCCACATTGAGCGTATCCAACGCGGCACGTTTTTGTATATAGAAATTGGCACTATCGTTCTGAAAACGTGAGAGGAATGCGGAGTACAAACGGAAATAGTCATCCGCCAAGTCCTGTTTGTTTCTGGCCGTGATGGCACGCTGCTGGTCGAGTTGCGCTTGCGCTTCGTCAATGGTCTGCTGTGCACGGGCTATTCGTTCTTCCTGTTCGCGTATAGCCGCTTCTCTGGCATCCAGGTCCCCCTTTTCACGCACGAGCCGTTCTGCCTCATCGGGGTCGCCAGACTCTATGGCATTCTGGATAAGCGTTGTCAGCGAATCGAGCCGTTCATAATCGGTACGAGCCAGCTTGTCGGACATAGCCTGCAACAGCGGTTCAAAACGCTCGTATTTTCCTTCCAGTTCCTCCAGACGTTTGCTATACTCCTGTTCACTGAGACGCTTGGCTGCCAACAATCGGTTCAGTTCGGCCAGACGTTTCTCATAATACACTTCCACATTTGCGCGCGCTTTGGCAGCTATCTCGTCTTTCTCTTGCTGCAACTGTGTACGACTCACGAGCAGTATCTCCAGCGGCACTTTGTCCGAACAGGGAATACGTCTGCCGATCAGTTCCTGCTCTGCGGGCTCGTAGCCGGCCTTGACGATACTGGCTATAGCATACGGATCACCGTTGTTCATATCGTAGAGCAGCACGGAGAAATCACCGTTGTCACGGCTCTGTACGGCATTGTGCGAACCGCGGATACGGATCACCGCACCGTCGATGGGTTTACCCGGCTTGCCTTTGCGGGCTATAGTCCGTACGTTTCCTTGCTGGGTAACGGCAAAAACCGAAACACACAGGCACATCAAGGCAATACTATAACAGCATCTTCTCCACATGGCATATAAAGGGTATCTGTGTAATTATTCACCGTCACAGGATAAGCCGTCCGCTGTTCTGCAATCGGGATGTCCGTTTCCACCAATCCGTCTGCAGCAGGTAACACCATATAATTACCCACGCGCACATGCGCACGCTCGGGATGAACCAAGCCGAGCAAGCGGAAATGTACATGGCCGTATATATCCGCGTCACGGCGGATAGGAAGTGTCATTTGGCGTTGCAGCACCATTGTAGTGTCCAACGGCATATAGCCTTTAGCCGATAGCTCAACATGGGCCTCGCGTCCGATATAACGCGGCGGTATATTGGTCAGTAGCGCCGCGTCGTTGAGGGTAGCAAGCGTGTCGGTTTTCTGCTCGTTATCCAGCGTCAGGCGGATAGCGATGTTCTCACATGGAGGCAGCGTCGCATTCTGGGGCGTGGTTTCCTCTACCGCTATTTTCACATCCACAGCTTGTGAAGAATACCACGTAAAGGCCAACGTAAGCAGCACCAATACGGACAAACAGGCAGCCAGCACCGCCCTTTTGCGTCTGCGCTGCCTGTCGCGTAGCAACAATCCGTCAAAATCCAGTTGCAGCATACGCGCCACCACCATCAGCATGGCGCGACTGTAGGCCTTACGGCGCGAGACGCCTTGCTCGTGAATATTGATGCCTAATATCGAATGGTCTTGCAGCGGGTCGGCATGTTTGGGGAAATGTCTGCGCAACGCCTCCGGGAAGCACTCGGTCGCAGGGTCATTGCTATACGGCACACCATCGACTATCACTGGAATAATGCTGTCTCGACGTCCCAGAGAGACAAAATAGTCAATACCGCTATTGATATACGCAGACTTGGCGGCACGCGGTGAACAGACCACAATGAGATAGCGCGACTGCTCCATGCGCGACTTGAGTTCCTGCATTAGTTCCTCGCCTGCATGCATATCATTGATATAGCAGTAGAGAGGCTTGATACGCCGCGGAATAGAACTATCCTGTTTGCACAGAACAGCAGGCAGCCGGTAACGCTCTATGGCATGTTGCAGACGAACAGCCTCACGCGCATCGCTGTTCTGAAAACTGATAAAGGCGAAATATTTGTAGGTCTGCGACATAGGCGGTTCGAATTAGATAACAGGTCGTTTGGCCAGATGCTCTATAATGACGGGATATTTCTCAAAATCAATATCGGGAGCATTGTTGGGATGTACGCATATGCGCAAAACACGGCAGCACGATTTCTCACGGGCTACGGCGAAGAACGTCTGCACCATCAGGTCTATCTTCTGCTCCGTGGAGAATTCAGCCGGCAGATCAACGAACTTATTGCCCATCACCGCCACGTTGATTTCGTCGTTCCTGTTGCGCGGATCAGATAAATTGCGCCACATCTGCTTGAGACAGCGGATATACTCTTCCTGCGTAATTTCTATTGTTCCGTTGGGTTGCAAGCGTGTAAAAGCCACGCAGGCAAACGGCTCGGCACCTACATTTACACCACATACTGTTCCCAATTCGTATTGCCGATTTCTGCCGGGCAGGTCGTCGTTGACAGTCCTTGGGACACGCTGCTCCAAAGCGGCATCTATCTGTTCATCCACGTTGACGCCTTCGCGCTGACATAGTTGCAGAAACGCACCGTGCAACGATCTGGGACTGATGATTCGCTCTAATTCTGTATCAAAGGTATCCACCGTATGAATGACTTTCAGCCCCTTTTGTTGCAGCAGATCACAGCATTCTACGATGACCCATATATCCGTTTTCTTATCCTTGTACACAGCACGCGTACGCGGCCAGTTGCACCATACTGCAATAGCCACACACAATAGTAGCAGCAGAATGGACACAAGCCAATACGTGGAGATATAATACGGGATAGCTACTTTCAGCCATGACGCTTTGTCTGTTGGCAGAAATGCGATAAGAGAGGCAATAATTGTTATTGCCATAACGCCCCACTGCAGGAAATCCCGCATACTTTGCCACGCCAAGCGTTTCCAATGGAGCAAAACGTATTTTTTCTTGCCGGAATAGTTCATAAGATGTATCAATGGTATATAATTACGGCTGCAAAATTACGAATAATTTTTGATATATCGATTTATCCTATATAGTTATTGCGATCCAACGAGCGGTAGGAGATAGCCTCGAGCATATGCTTCTTCTGTATATTCTCAGCGCCTTCCAGGTCGGCTATCGTACGTGCTACCTTGAGAATCCGGTCATAGGCACGCGCCGAGAAGCCCAGTTTGGTCATCGTGTACTCCAGCAGTTTGTCCGACTCGGCATCCAGCACACAGTACTGACGCACCATCTTGTTGTTCATCATGGCGTTGCAATGCACGAGTTTGCTGTGCTTGAATCGTTCCGTCTGAATAGCTCTGGCTCGGAGCACGCGTTCGCGAATAGCCGCAGATGTCTCACCCGGTTGGTCGTCGCGCAACTGGTCGTACGGCACGGCTTCTATCTCGCATTGGATGTCAATTCGATCCAGCAACGGCCCACTAATCTTACTCATATAACGATGTACCTGCGCGGGGGTACACGTACACGGATGCGCGGGGTTGTTCTCGCCGTAATGGCCACACGGACAGGGGTTCATCGCGGCTACGAGCATGAACGATGCCGGATAATCGACCGTCTCCTTGGTACGTGCGACGGTAATATGCCGATCCTCCAGCGGCTGACGCATGACTTCCAGCACAGAACGCTTATATTCCGGCAGTTCGTCGAGGAAGAGCACGCCATTATGAGCCAAACTTATCTCTCCCGGATGGGGATTCGTTCCTCCACCCACGAGCGCTGTGTCAGTGATGGTATGGTGCGGACTTCGGAACGGACGCTGCACGATGAGTGCACTACTGGCGCCTTTGCGCTTGTTGGTAAGACCCACGATGGAGTGAATCTTGGTCGTCTCCAGCGCTTCTTCCAAAGTCAGCGGAGGAAGGATGGTCGGAATGCGCTTGGCTATCATCGATTTACCGGCTCCCGGAGGACCAATCATGATCATGTTATGGCCACCTGCTGCAGCAATCTCTACGGCTCTGCGCACCTTGAATTGTCCGCGCACGTCCGAGAAATCCACGTCCGTCGGGAAGGCCAGTTCGTCAAATATTTTCTGCGTATCTACCTGCGTCGGAAGCCACGGTTCGTCCGGATGCAGTTCATCCTTCGGTTCACCATTCAGAAAACGGATCACCTCCATCAGGTTCTTCAGTCCGTACACCTCCAGGCCATCTACCACAGCGGCCTCCTCGGCATTCTCTTCCGGCAAGATCAGGCCCTTGAATCCGGCTTTGCGCGCACACAGGGCGATCGGTAGTGCGCCGCGAATAGGTTGCAACGATCCGTCCAGCGACAACTCGCCCACCATCATATAGTTGGCCAGCTCTTTGGATTTGATCTTCTCGCCTCCGGCCAGCAAACCAATCGCCAGGGGCAGGTCATAGAGCGCACCTTCCTTCTTGATATCCGCAGGAGCCAGATTGATGGTGAACGAACGGTGGAGCGCCTCCAGGTTGTTGACGGTCAGCGCAGCCATGATGCGTTCGTGCGACTCTTTGACGGACATGTCCGGCAACCCGACCATCATGAAATCGAAGCCCGGGGTAGCATGTACCTCTATCGTCACAATCACGGCATCTATACCTACCGGTGCTGCACTATAAATCTTGATTAACATATACTAATGTTTTTAATGTTTTTGCCATTCGCCATTCGCCTATCGTCTTCTATGGTGCCAATGCCACGTGGGATCGAACGAGTTCCGATGGATGAAATGTCCCGGGGGCTGAAACGCATATTCATAGTGATTGATCTGCTCCGCCTCGTTGGCGCTGTTGAGCAATATTCCCACCACGTCAAAACGGACATTCCGACTATCGCGCGTGTGCTTTTTGTAGGCATTGGCGGCCGCCACAATACGTTGCTTCTTGAGATAATCCACGGCCTCTTCCGGAGCGCCTCCGATCAGGGATGTACGCGTCTTGACCTCAACGAAAATGATCTCCTGTTTGTTCGCCGCGATGATATCCACCTCCAAATGTCCCATATGCCAGTTGGTCTCCAAAATCTTCAGTCCCTTCTTCTTAAGCAGCTCCACAGCCAACTCCTCTCCGCGCTTTCCTATCTCATTATGCTGAGCCATATGGTGATCAATTTTCTAAAAATATTTCGGCTGCAAAATTACAAAAAAATCCGCACATACGCAAGTTTTTCTATCATTTATTTGCATATCTCGAAAAAAATGTGTACCTTTGTCCCCGAAATTTAAATCATATACCTATGCTACAAGTTGGAGACAAGATGCCGAATTTTGCGGCACCGGATGAGACCGGACGAATGGTTACCGACCAGGACCTGATCGGAAAGAAAACAGTTATATATTTCTACCCGAAGGACTCCACTCCGGGTTGCACGGCCGAGGCATGCAACATTCGCGACAACTACCATGCCTTCCTGGCGCAGGGCTACCAGGTCTATGGCGTGAGCAAGGACAGCCAGGCTTCGCATATCCGGTTCAAAGAGAAATACGACCTACCCTTCCCGCTATTGAGCGATCCGACCACGGAAATGCTCCAGGCCTTTGGCGCGTGGGGCGAGAAACGCAACTACGGCAAGGTAACAATGGGCACGCTCCGCAAGACCTTCGTCTTTGACGAGAACGGCATCCTGGAGCGTATCATCGAGAAAGTGGATACCAAGAATCACACCGCGCAGTTATTAGCTTAAATCTGCTTCAGCAGGCCTTGACAGCCTTCTAATATGTCGTCGTAGGCCCTCGCGAAATCCCCGGTGTACCAAGGATCGGCGACGTCCCTACTCTTTCCCGCCCATGCCATCATGAGCGAGATTTTGTTGTCTGCATCCTCGCCGATTATATAGCGCATCCATCGCAGATTGCTCTGATCCATGCAGACGATATAGTCGTAATACACATAGTCCTCACGCGTCATCTGTCGCGCCGCACGACGCTCGAACGGCACCCCTTTGGCTGCTAACATCCGCTTAGCCGGAGGATAGATATCGTTGCCGATCTCCTCGGTGGAGACAGCAGCCGAAGCTATCTCAAACTCATCGGCACGTCCGGCCTGCGAGACCAGTTGCTTCATCACGAACTCCGCCATCGGAGAGCGACATATGTTGCCGTGACATATAAACAGGATCTTCTTCATCTTGTCTTCCGACCGTTTTTCCTAACAGCTTGTAATATATTCCACTTTATTCCCCACGCACGCCAGGTACTGCTGAAAAGCATCCTGACTGATCACTACCGTTCCTCTGCAGTCGTTCGGATGAAAACTCAGCGACTCGGCCTCCTTCAGTCGGCTGTCCAAGAACAAAATCACGTGGTGCTCCGTGTCGTTGATCAACCCGAATGGACTCACGCTTCCCGGCTCCAGCCCCAAGTATCGCATCATCCGCTCCGGTGAAGCAAACGACAACTTGCCCGGCGCCTTCAATCCTTGCGACACCAGCACATCTTTCAACCAATGCTCGATGTCATGTATCGCCAAATCATAGTCGCATGGGAAGCAGATCAGGTAGTGCTGGTCGCCCTTGTGATTTCGCATGAAGATATTCTTGCAATGCACACTTCCGTCGTCCTTCCACCACCGCTTGGCTTCCTCTATCGTCTTGCCTTCGGGGTGATTGTAGGTCGTGAACGCGATCCCATGCTCCTCCAAATACCGCAGCACTTTCTCCTGCTGCTCGGATATTATCTCGTAGTTTGCCATTGATTAATTGATTATTGATTACAGCACCTTACTCTTATCCGGAAAAGTCCGCTGAATATGCTGCATGATCATGGTGGTTTTTCCTGCAGATTTGTTTAACTTTCAAAAGTAAAATTTGCAGCAAAGGTACAGCTTTTTTCTGAATTGTGCAAAAATTTTCTCCAATATTTTGCATTTTTGTTTAATATATTTGCATATCTCAAATTTTTGTAGTAATTTTGCACCCGCAAACTCACGCTGAGGGCAATTTTTTGCTTTAAGGGTTGGGTTTGTTGGCGTCAATCCTCTCGCTGTGAAGCGGCTTTAGGGCTCCCGCAAAATTTATTTTGTGGGAAGAGGAGGAAGCACAACCATTACATTTGTTGCGTAGCAACTTAATCATGGATTGTCGCTTCCGACGACAGACATATTTTAATGGCGTTTACTAACGCTTGTTTTTGATCGTTTGGAACCTAGGAAACTTCAAACATCGATAATTTCGAAAACAAGTCGCAGTAGATGCTCATGGGGTGTATTATACACTGACGCGTACGTTGTGCGCGTGTAGTTCCGTATATACACAGCGTGGGTTTCTGCATTGCTTATTCGAATTATCGGGTTTTCCTAGGACCTCAAACGACGGATAAGCAAAAAGGGAATCCGCGTTTTTATGTATAAAGGTCCGAAGTACGATTTTCTTATTGTTGGTTCCGGCTTGTTCGGAGCAACTTTTGCCTACAAAGCCCACCAAGCAGGCAAGTCATGTCTCGTCATAGACAAACGTCCGCAACTCGGCGGCAATGTCTATTGCGAGCAAACCGAAGGCATCAACGTTCACAAGTACGGTGCCCATATTTTCCATACTGCTAACAAAGCCGTGTGGGATTTCGTCAATTCCCTTGTGCCTTTCAACCGCTACACCAACTGCCCGGTAGCCAATTACCACGGCGAACTTTACAACCTGCCTTTTAACATGAACACCTTCTATCAGATGTGGGGCGTTCATACTCCCGAAGAAGCACAGGCGAAAATCGCCGAGCAACGCGCAGCTGTATCCGCCAAGCTTGACGGATCTGATCCACGTAATCTCGAAGAACAAGCCCTGTTGCTCGTTGGTCGCGATATCTATGAGAAACTCATCAAAGAGTATACCGAGAAACAATGGGGACGACCTTGCACGGAACTCCCGGCTTTCATCATTCGTCGTCTGCCCTTACGCTTTGTCTTCGACAACAACTATTTCAACGATCCGTACCAGGGCATCCCTATCGGCGGTTACAATCTCCTCATCAATAAACTCCTCGAAGGCGCAGAAGTTAAAACCAACTGCGATTTCTTCAATCTGCATAATGATCCGTTCATCATTTCATCATTAAGCAGGTCAACCTGGTCACCATTTGCATCATTTAAGCAAGCGGCTTTTGCGCTTGCTGATAAAATCGTCTATACAGGACAATTGGATGAGTACTTCGACTTCCGATTAGGTCGTCTCGATTGGCGCACGGTTTCCTTCAAAACTCGCATCGAAGATACACCGAACTACCAAGGCAACGCAGTTGTCAACTACACCTCACACGATGTACCTTATACCCGCGTCATTGAACATAAGCACTTCGAGTCCTTTGGTCAAGCGGTCTATGACAATGCCAAAACGGTCATCAGCGAGGAATATTCCACGGAGTTCAAACCCGGCATGGAGCCGTACTATCCTGTCAACGATGACCGTAACAACTCCCTTGCCGACCAATACCGTGCTCTCGCCGCTGCCGAACCCAACGTCCTCTTCGGAGGCCGATTAGCCGAATATAAATACTACGACATGGCTCCAACCATCGAATCCGCAATGAAAGCAGCGGAAAGTTGCTTAGATCACACAGATGAGTAATACGAAGCAACATATTGCGTGGATTGATGGTCTAAAAGGGCTAAGTGCTCTTGTTGTGCTATGGCATCATCTATACTATTCCTTCCGTCCATTGATTTCTACTGACTATTGGTTGTTCCAAAAACCTTTGGTTGAGTTAGCTAATGGTGGTTTCGCAGTTGCCGTATTCATTATGCTCAGCGCAATGGTAATGACATACAAAACAAACGACGAGACCAGTTGGTCGAAAATCATCATAAAACGTTATCTTCGGCTAATGGTTCCGTGTTCCTTGATTTTAATAGCAATGGCGGTATTGTGGTATTTAGGAGCCTTCCATATAGATTCGTTTGCTGGAGTAGCGAATAACGAGTGGTTAGATTCTATTGCCCCATTGCAACCTCACTCAATAAAAGCATTTGTAAAAGCTTTGTTGTTGGTGCCGTTTGGTATGTCCGGACCATATTTGAATGTATTATGGATGTTAAACTACCTATTTTTTGCTCCTTTTATTATCATAGCACTTCAGATAGCCACAAGGAAACTCACCAAGTTTAGCCAAATTATTTTCGTTTTAGCTTGTTGTATTATCGCAGGGTATTATAATGCTTTTTGGATCAATATATTCTGGGGATATATCTTAGTTAAATATGTGATACCTTATATTAACAAGCGGTTTTGGTGGCTCGCTATAATAGCATTTTTCATAGCATTTACAGCTGTGGAATGTATCAGTATAAGCAATGGTTTCTTATCTGGTACTATACGCGCTATCTTGCTGGTTAGTTTTCTCGCTTGTTGTGCTCCAGCTCAAAAGATCTTTTCGATACAGCCGATGCTATGGCTTGGGAAAATATCATTTGAAGTTTACCTCTGGCATATGCTATGTATTTTCACAGTCGCGTATGGCATGCACCTATATATTCCTTATTTCCATCACAAACTCATTGTAATATGGATAGCCACATCCATTATTACAATTTTGATTTCATGGATATGGAATATCTGTGTAAACCGTTATGCAAATAAAGGTGTCGATGTTGTTGTAAATAAACTAATGTGCTCATGAAAACAAGATTGATTAAAAATATTTATAAAGATGCAAGGGAAGATTATCGTGTATGGAAGTCATATTATGAACAATATTCTGCACAGAGAGATCGTTCTTTACGAGTTTATAATTGGTGGCAGCAACCATTAGACGAGATATGGCTTTGTCGCTTTATTAAATCAAATCATTTACTCCCCGACGATAAAATACTTAATATAGTATCTGTCTTTGGACGTAAAGACATTACACGATATCTGAAAGAGGGGGCAACTGTATTCTTTACAGGGGAGAATATTCATTACCGATTTGAGGAATATGCTGATTATTGCCTTAAAAATAATAGAGCGCAATTGGGATTGGGCTTTGACGAGTTTGAGAGTGACAATTATTTGCGATTCCCACTATGGTTGATTTATATGTTTTCTCCTGAGATGTCTGAAGTGGATATTAGAAAACGCTGTGAAGAATTGCGTTTCCCTCAGATAGGGAACCGTACTCTTTTCGCCTCTATGATTGCGAGATATGATTGGTTCGGTAACCGGATGGAAATATGTTCTTCTTTGGAGAATATAGCCCCCGTATCATGTCCTTCTATGGTTAATCACAATGATGATACTCTTAAAACTATTTATCACGATGATAAAGCGGCTTATCTACAACAATTTGCATTTAATATTTGCCCCGAGAATACAAATAGCGGAGGATACGTAACAGAGAAAATATTCGAAGCAATTAGTTCGGGATGTATTCCAATCTATTGGGGATCTTACAATCATCCTGAGCCAGAAATAATAAATCCAGAGGCTGTTATTTATTGGGACAAAAATGGAGATAATGCTAAAAATCTAAAAATTATAGAGGATTTATGGACACACAAAAACCTTTTGGATGAGTTTTTACATCAGCCTCGTCTTCTACATTCAGCAGAAGATATTATTACTGCAAGATTTGATGCGTTAAAGAGCAAGTTGGAATACATTTGTTTAAATATTTAAAGCCAAGATACTTTGACTAATATAGAATGCGCTCAATATATCGATACATACGGCACAGACTCATAGAACTCTATAAAAGTGTTGATAAAAATATCATATACAATTTTTCGAGTTGTAAACAATCCACTTTTGCGTGTTTTGATAGTTTTTTTCAAAACTTTAATGAGCAGTGGCAATACGTTATTTGTAAGTCAGAAGGGAAAATGAATAAGAATTTTCCGAAAACATTCATAATACCTTCCGAATTAGATATAATAGTTCTGCCGTCAGAAATGGAAGCATGTGTAAATAACGTAGAGAGCCTATTTCAAAACATATTCTTGAAAGGTTATCAAGTGCAGAAACGTATGATCTCGGAACAACATGTAGGTATCGTTTTATATTGTCATCATAAGGAAATCTTATATTTTGATATTCAAACTACTCATGATCTATTTTTATCAGAGAAGTTTAATGATATATGTATTATGGAGCGTATCTTAGCTGAAAACGACCACTATTATATATGCCTTCCCAAATACGATCTTTTGATTCGTGCTTTGGAATATATAAAATATAATCACAAATATTGGCATAGAGATTACATTAAGAAGCATATAAATGATTACGATGAAACTGCTTTAAACTGGGCTATTGAAGATGATTTTATTAGAGGAAAAGTCAAACAATTGATGAATGAAATTAATGAGAGTAAATGCTTATAACATATTTCTGCAACAGCATCGCTTTGATCTGATTTTTAAATATTTGTATGTTAAAAATCCAACTGCTTATAATCGTGTTGCATATTTAGAGAGCATTCGTGCTTTTAATGGCGGATATGAGCATTGTCCGAGCGATGGCATTCCCAAAAATTCATTAGACGATTTTATAAATAGTTTCGACAAACTAATTGAGACTATAAAAAGGGATGGATTTGATGTTACCAGAGGTGTCATTCCGATTCAAAAAAATGGAGACATCTCTGATGGGGCTCACAGATTGGCTATCTGTGCTGCTCTTGGAATTAATATAGAAGTCGAGGTCAATGAAAACCATGACGCATGGCTATATTCATTTTTCTTGCAACGTGGAATGAATAAGCGTATTATGGACTACGGAGCCCTAGAATACGTAAAATTGAATCCTAACGCATATATTGTTAATCTCCACTCCGTAACGAACCCTCAAAATGATAATGAGGTTATACGTATATTGGAAAAATATGGTTTTGTGTATTATAAGAGAGATGTAAAATTATCCCTTAACGGATACGCTAATCTAAAGAAAATATCGTATGGTTCGTTTTGGAATAATGAACAATGGATTGGAACACCTGAAAATGGTTTCGCAGGAGCATTAGATCACGCTAAGCATACAACTGGTGAGTATCCGTGTCGAGTGTTTGTGTTTGTTTGTGATAATTTGGAGAAGGTTCTCAGGGCGAAGGCTGAGATTAGAGCGATATATAATATAGGAAATTACTCTGTTCATATCAACGACACACATGAAGAGGCTATATGGTTGGCAGAAACATACTTTAATGAAAACTCACTTTTCTGGGTTAAGAATCGTCCATTAGGTTATGAAGATAAAATTTTTGATGACCATATTGAGTATTTCAAACAGGCTATTTTTGAAAGAGGAGGAAATGCTGATGATTATTGTGTCATAGGATCGGCTCCGCTCAATGCGTATGGCATCACTCATACTAATAAGATTGAGTATGTTACATCATCCATTATTTCGCCACAAGATGATGCTATAATCCATAGGGAAATTGATCCGGTTGTAAATGGTTCTCTCGTAGAGAATATTGTAACTAATCCTATCTTCTATTTCTATTATCATGGGATAAAAGTTTGCTCTATACCTACTATCTTTAAAATCAAGATAAGAAGAGGAAAGAAAGGTGATTTTATAGACTGCATTCGAATGTCAACAATATGGGTTAGGACATGGGGAAACTCCTATTATAGATGGAAAAAGAAAGTAAAGACCGACTTAAAAGATATTAAATGGTTGGTTGCTCTATATATGTCAGTTAAACGTCTTGTAAAAAGAAAATAGTTCTTCAATAATGTCCAAACGTATTCCATATATTGACTTTGCTGCGGGGATCATGATTCTCTGGATGATAATTTACCATGCGCTATGTTGTTCATGGGGATTTTCCGTACGTAGCGATGACTTTACAAATCCTTGCGTATTCTTTCCGTACCTTAGTTTCTTCATGCCCTGGTTCTTCTATAAGTCTGGACAGTTCTTTGAAAAACGCTCATGGAAGGAACACATGACTAAAGATGCTCGAAAGCTATTGCTTACGTTTGCTATTTGGTCCGCAATCGGATATATAATGTATCTGATATTTGGTGTATTCCAACACTACTTGACATTGCGAGGTGCCACTTATTCCATTGCTCGTGGATTGTTCCTAACAGGAAAGATACCGATTAATGAACCTTTATGGTTTTTACTCACATTATTTGGTGTTCGTATCATAGCTAATTGGCTATTACCTGATAGAAGTGAAAAGTATGGATGGATAAAGATAGTTGCAATTGTGCTTGCCGGATATGCCTTGGCATATTGCTGCTATCTATGGAATCATCCACTTCTACCATATTGGATTGCAAATGGCGCTTCTGGTATCGCCTTTTTTACAATAGGTTATGCTTTCCGTGATTATGAGTGTAAATGGTGGGTAATTATTCCATGTGCTATAGTGTACATCGTATGTTGTATATTCGGTTTCCCATTGGTGGACATGATGTATAACAAATGGCTTGGCGGGTGTTATATACTATGGCTGCCAACTGCTTTCTGCGGAATAGTAACGTTCAATGCTCTCTGTACGTGGATTACCACGCATGTAAGATTACGTTCGATAGAATTGGCAGGACAGAATGCCATGACCATTTATGTTACCCACATATTGATAGTCACTACTTGTATCTTTTTAATTGACCACAATGAATGGTCACAATGTTACCCATACATATTGTGGATCATATTAGGTGCTTATGTAATATTATTGCCTTTGTTCTGCTATTTTATACCAAAGATATCTATCCTTGTCGGGAAAACTAAATCTATCACCAGATGACTAAACAACTCCCTAAAATATCAATCATTATTCCTGTTTATAACGTAGAGGAATACATTACAGAATGTTTGCAGTCGGTGATGCGTCAGACATATACCGGAGCAATAGAATGTATCTTGGTGGATGATTGTGGTAAGGATAAGAGTATCGCTATTGCCGAACAAATGATTTCTACATACAAAGGCACTATCTCTTTCCGCATCCTTCATCATGATCATAATCGAGGATTATCTGCTGCGCGTAATACGGGAATAGATGCTGCAACTGGTGAATATGTCTATTTTCTTGATAGTGATGATTATATTTCTAACGACTGTTTTGACGCACTCACTGCTCCTCTTGCTATAGAAGAACATGATATTATAATTGGTAATTATTCCGTTGTCGGATCTGATTGGGGAGTTCCAAAACTATGTGCTGAAGAAGGACAATATACAGATGATATTCTTCCTATGTATTGTACTGGAAAGTTGTACATGATGGCGTGGAATAAATTGTACAAATTGTCTTTTATAAAGAGCCGTGAACTATATTTCAAAGAGGGAATACTACATGAAGATGACCATTTGAGTTTTAGAGCATTCGCAGGAGCAAAATCAGTATACGTGGTTCAGCATGAGACATATTTCTATCTCATTAGAGAGAATGGCATCATGAGTCTTATGCAATATACTCAACGTAACAGAGATAGCTATGCTGAGACTTTATTGATTATTGCTGATTACGTTCAGAAACATAAAGAGGTTCAGCCGGTAGTTCATGAATGGTTGAATAACCGATACCTTAAACTGATCGTGCAGATATCAAACCAACAACGCATATCTTTCTTTGCCATATATAAAAACTTACGTAATGTGTATACTTATCCGTTAATAGAACAATTCCGAAGAAAGATTATCAAGAAAGGTAAGTTCGCTATGCGGTTACATTATCTTATGAGTGTACGATTAGGGTATATATATCTAAAACTCTTCAGCCGGTGTATTGGGTATGAAAAAATCTGAGAATCCGAAAATATCAATCATAGTGCCAATCTATAATACAGAGAGGTATTTGTCTCGCTGCATAGACAGTATATTGAACCAATCGTTCAAGGATTTTGAGTTGTTGCTGATTGATGACGGAAGCAGAGATAGGAGTGGAGAGATTTGCGATGAGTATACCATTAAAGACAAACGAGTAAGGGCCTTTCATCAGAAAAATCAAGGCGTGTCTGTGGCGCGGAATGTGGGAATAGAGAATGCTTTGGGAGAATGGATATATTTTCCTGATTCAGATGATGTTCTTTTGCCGGGTGCATTTGATTTGATGATGAAATTGTCCAATGAGAATACAGACTATATAATGTGTGGATATGAGGTGCATAATGAGGAGGGACAATGTACTTATGCCATATCGGAACAGAAACAACAGGTAAAAGGCAAGCATGATGCCATCATGGAAATGTTTTGGCCTACGGATTACCGTTATCAAGGCTATTTATGGAATAAATTATATAAAACATCCATCATCAAAGAATACTCGATGGCATTTACAAAAGGTATAAAGTTTAATGAAGATAGACTTTTCAACGTTCAATATCTGTGTCATATAAACGGCGATGTGGCATACACAACCAGTCCCATATATCAATACATAGAACGATCTACAGGAGCTATGGCATCTTTAACGCAGCGTTTTAATCCCGATTTTATAACTGATTTAGACGCTTTTGTTATGATGAAAGAACCACTGTCGGAGTCACGCATAAGCAATGATTTATGGGAAGCATATGCCAATGTGATGTACTATTCTGTTTGTCGATATTATTCCATGTGTCAACAATTTAGAAAATTATCAATAGATAAAATATTGGCAGTAGAAAAGCGTTTGCTTTGTGGAGTAGGCTTGGGTAAATATCTCCAATTTAGGATGGATAAACTAATCAGAAAAATCAAGAGAATATGCAAAAACTCTTAACCATAGTAGTACCTGTTTATAAGGTTGAACCATACATTAACAAGTGCCTCGATTCTTGTGTTTTGGAAGACGAGAAATTGATGTCGCAATTGGAAGTGATCATCGTAAACGATGGTACACCGGATAACTCTGCTGAAATGTCACGCGAGTACGTGAAGCGCTATCCACAGACCTTCCGTCAAATCGACAAAGAGAATGGCGGACATGGCTCGGCTTGGAATGTAGGTCTCAAAGAAGCAACCGGTAAGTATCTCCGCTTCCTCGATTCCGATGATTGGCTGACGAATCTGGACAAGTTAATGATAAACTTGCAGAATTGTGACGCTGATTGTGTACTAACGCATATCAATAACTATCACGAGGACACCAGTCGCAACGATAAATGGGCGATTGCATTTAGTGATTTTAAAAAGCTGAACACATTGGATGATTTCGCATTCTCGCAATTGAGTGGCAAAACGAATGCTTTCAATTTCTGGTTCTGTACATACAAAACAGAAATCCTCATGCCATTACATCCGCTTTTTATGGAACATGTAATGTATGACGATAGTATCTTATATGCTATTCCCTTGCTTTTTGCCAACACATATATCTGCTACGATTTAGTGCTGTATAACTATCTTACTGGCAGAACCGGGCAAAGTATGAATGTGGCTGTTAAACGCAAAAACATTACGGCTCTTTGCAAGACATATCAATACGAAATGGAGTTTATTAGTCAGCACTTAAACAACACTCATCCGTCTCGTCATGCCGCTATTCATCAGATCATGGCTTCGGATAGCACTTTCCTACTGAATATGTTAGTACTGCTGCCGTATAGTGAATACAAAAAAGCACTCCGCATGTATATGCCATACTTCCATATGGAATGTGTTGAGTGGAAACAAAGCAAAATGGCGCAACGCTTCACGAAGTATTCACCTACCATATTTTATTTAATTGAGCAACTCAGACAATTGCTGCACAAATGAAACTATCTTACATCATACCGACTTATAATGCTGCATCTTTTGTTCAAGCAACATTAGACAATATCTACGCAACCTCTCTGCCGGAGAAGGATTATGAGGTGATAGTGGTGGATGATTGTTCGACGGATAACACTTGTGCGGTTATAGAGCACTATGCGCAAAACCACGCGAACTTGCGCCTCATGCGTCAACCGCAGAACCATCGTCAAGGTGCAGCACGGAATAGAGGATTGGAAATAGCAAAAGGAGATTATATCACTTTCGTTGATTCTGATGATATCATCCTTGAAGGTATTGTGTATGGACTGAAGTGTGCTCAGAAGAATAAGGTTGATTTGGTTTATTGCTCGTGCTATCATGAGAAAACGCCAACTGAAGTCGTGCTCAAAGAGATTGACTTGCCCGAAGATACAATTATGTCCGGTACTGACTTCTGCGAGAAATACCAACATAAAGGTGTGTTCTGGTATCCTTGGGGTATTCTCTATCGGCGCGAGTGGTTGGTCTCGCTCCATTATCCGTTCATCGAAGATCGGCAACATGAAGACCGCGATTGGTTAGCGTATGTCATGAGCCGTGCCGGAACAGTTGCTAACAGTAAACAACCCGTATATCGCTATGTGTGCAACCCGAACTCAACATGTCGTGCACTTCGCTATTCCACTGTCTTTGATCATGTAGCAAGTGGTATTCGGCATATCGATCTTGCACAAGAACTCAAAACCGCTTGTCCGAAACTATCAGCCACACTCTATGCCTTTGGTATGGAAGAGATTCATCATTCGATTCGCTTGCGCAACCTCACCAAGTTCCCTTGGTCGGACAACAAACATCTGTACGACAAGCAACACTTGCTGCCATTATTGTCTGATCTCAAACGCATGTGCCGTACATATACCATGCCCCGCGAAGTTCGAATCGTAGCTTATTGCCCGATACTAACCAAACTGACAACTTGGCTTGCAAGTCCTATTGCGACTTACATCCGAAGAAAGAAACACCAATAAAAAACACCTCGCGGGTGGAGAAGTGCCTTGACTTGGCACTTCGAAAAGGAAAGGCAGGCGGGGAGCCTTAGCCGACCGAGACAAAAAAACGCAAGACGATCTTTGACATATTTCTAACAGTATTACTATAGGAGTGGTACCATATAGAACGGCAAATAGATGATGCCTTCTTTCTCTTGATAGTCCCCGGAATGAATGATATAGGGCATAGATAACTGTTCGGCAAACTTCTTGCGGAATTTATCCAACGAACTTGTCGTATATCTCTGACCGGATTTGACTTCCAGAGGACTGATGTTATGGCGATTGGTAAGTGTCTGTTTTTTCCCTTTTGCACAAAAACAT
>Ga0247611_10001336_pt1 | contig 44548 bp, 27 predicted proteins | sample 177DNAGHGhighgp2_FD_192422 | JGI IMG/M metagenome (GOLD analysis project Ga0247611, IMG submission 192422) | Sheep rumen microbial communities from Palmerston North, Manawatu-Wanganui, New Zealand - 1770 DNA GHGhigh gp2 | ecosystem: Host-associated > Mammals > Digestive system > Stomach > Rumen... | reverse complement strand
ATGCTACCTATGAGAATGCGATGGAGGCTATCAATGGCTTGCGAGAGAAATTCGGAGGTTCAGCACTTTTTGGTAATGAAAAGGACGAATCCTTTAAGAGCAGTATCGGACAGATCTATCAAACCTTTGGAGGTGAGGAACTCTATCCCAGTGTAGAGGAGAAAGCCGCCATGTTGCTTTATCTTGTCACCAAGAACCATTCCTTCAGTGATGGGCAACCGACGACAAACCGAGTGCAATCAAGCTCGATTGAATTGCTGAGGTGCGAAGGAGGAAGGCGAAGCCAACAAGCGCATTGCAGCCACCCTATTCCTTTGGTTCCTCAATAACAACCACATTCTCTATCGTGAAGACGGTTCCAAGCGTATAGCTGATAACACACTCGTTGCCCTTACTCTGATGATAGCAGAGAGCAAGACAGAGGAGAAGGACGTGATGGTAAAAGTGGTGGTTAATTTGATTAATCAGAGGAATGAATAGCGTCCTCCCAGATGCAGAAGCCTGTGCTTGGATTGCCAGAGAAATATTGTAATATTAATAACTAAAGATTAAAATTATGTTGTACAAAGTAACTGTTAAATCCAACTTGAACTCCAACGGTGTTCGCTTGGAAAAAGGGATGTCTGTTGAAGTGGTGTCTCAATCTTACTCTTTATTGAGCACCCTACAGGGAAAAGAACTCGTAAACAATGCCTTCAAAGCCAAGTATGGCGTTGATGTAAAGAAAGCGTGTGCACTAACTTCTCTTTATTTAGATGTGGTAAAAATCAATTAAACCATAGTAGTATGAAAGATTATGTTGCAGAAAACGAACGCATTCTTAATGAATGGCGAAAAAAGTATGTAAAAGAAAATCAGCATTTATATCCCAAGTGCCCTAATCTTGGTGACTATTTTGCTAATGATGGTATAATGTTTATGGGAGAGATTGTTTGGGACAATAATAAATGTAGATGGAAACGAAGTGAAAATAAAGAAAAGGAAAACGCAGTTTGGGACAAAGAGCCCTTACGTATTTTGTATTTGACGAAAGATCAAAATACTGGATATGATGTTGCTTGGGATGCGCGGAGTGAATCTTTTATAAATCCAAGAAGCGATTTGGAGACCCCTCGTTTACATAAACTATCTTTTTTTAGAAATTTAGTTTACTCCTTGTATGGTATTTTGAATTCAGAGGCATGTCGTCCCATGCTAGATTTTAGTGATGAAGAGGCTCTATCCTTTTCTTGTAAACATGCTTTTGCTCGAATTAATTGTAAAAAGGAAGTGGGAGAGGACAAATGTCCTAACGATATTTTAAAGAAAGCAATTGATAATGATAAAGAATATTTGAAACAGCAAATCGATAATTTAAATGCAGACATCTTTGTTTGTTGTGGATATTCTGAGTCGATAGAACCAACAGGGAGTCATATCCTCAATTTCCTTAATGAAATAGGATACAATTTTGAACAAGATTCAAAAGAAGAGACGGGTGAATGGATTTATTATGACAAGAAAAATAACAAAGTAGCCATCAATTCATATCATCTTAGTTATTCAGGATTCGACTACAACGGATTGATTACCGCATACAGTAAGTTTCTAAAAAATCATCCTGATTTCATGAATTCGCATAGGAAGAGTTGCACAGATAACAAATAGTCTTTTGCGAAGATATTACTGTAAAATCTCAACCGCATAAATTTCAAAAGAAATTTCATTTTCCTCAGACCTCTGCCACCAGTTGGCGGAGGTCTTTGTTTTCTTTGCATCGTGAAATTACTAAAACTGAAGGGCCAACAGGATAAAACGGCATTTGAGTTATGGGACTTTACGATGAAAATGGGAATTTGAATGCTAATCATTGGGTGCTTAAGGCTGCACGTTGGGCAGGTTCGCATTACAAACTAGTACGATGGACTCTACGACTTTTAATTCTGATTATAGTTGGAGCGTTATTGTGGGTCATTACTTATAACTAATAAAAAATACGATTATGATTGCGACACTAAAAGATAACAAAGAGTGGATAGAGCTAAAAGCTACCCTTCAATTTGTAGAAGATAAGATAAACCGCATTACGGATAATCATACTTGGGTATCGAAGAAAGAATTGACGGAACAAGTGAAAGAGTTGCTTTCAGACCGCCATTTTATTTTGGGCAAGATGTTTCGTCTGCATGTTACAGAGCAAGAGGTTGTACGTTTTCGCGAGGTGAATGACCATTTGTTGGAACTGACGCGCAAAATGTTCGGTGAACATATGAAACTGTTGGGGTCTCTCAGAGGTAATCCTGTTTTGTCTGTTACTAATTGGGGTGATGTTGTGGTAGAGAGTAAATTAGATGTGGACGAAGATGCTAAGGTTCTACGTTATGATGATGACGATGACTATGGTTCAGATTTCACGCAGATGATAGATGCTATTGCCTGGACAGGGGATTTGGAGATTCTTTCCTGTTTCACAACTTTAGGAGAGGAATCAGAACCTGACCATCTTGATGACAGTACCACATGGGCAGAAGGTTGTCTTGATGTTCCACAGTTCAGTGATATTTGTGTCTGTTATGCTATCCATGATCTATGTACCCACAAGAACTATTCTGTTCCTGACCTTCTTCGAATTCGGTCCTATTCATTGCAGAATATTATCACAGGTAATTGGAAACATATCGTTAGTTAAAAATATCTCTTGCAGGTTCACTCCTCCTAATATATGGATACACAAAAAATAAAGCAGCTCCTTACGCTTATAGCCAATAAAAGAAAGAGTCAAACTGATTATGGCAATACTAAAAAGTATATCATGGAAATTATCCACCCACAAAAAACCGCCTCCTGGAAACCAAAGAGTTACATGAGATTTAGCTGCAATGTGGGTTAACTTTAGTCTGGAAAGTGGTGGAGTTTGGCTCGGAAAGTCATTGACTTTAGCCTGGAAAGTGGTGGAGTTTGGCTCGGAAAGTCATTGACTTTAGCCTGGAAAGTGGTGGAGTTTAGCTCGGAAAGTCATTGACTTTAGCTCGAAAAGTGGGGGAGTTTTTTAGGATTGAAACAAAAGAAAAAGCCCTGTCCACTCCCTTTTGGATGGTGGACAGGGCTTGTCAGAGTCTGGCAGATGGAGTTATCCTATCTGTGCGGTGCAAGAGATGACGCCTAAGGATGTGCCGATGGCCGTAAGGATGGTAATGGCAATCTGGATGATGTATTTGATGGTTTCTGTCTTTCTTGTGTTCATTTTCGTTTTTGACTTTTTACCTTTAGGATTGTTAAACATCTTTCATGAAGTACGAATCATGCAGTCTTATTCGCCGTCGTTGCCGCCGTTGCCGTCCTTGACGACATCGTTCTGGGCGGTCTCCTTATACTGCAGGCCACTGAGAAGAGCCTTGCTGCGGCTGTTGCTGGCACGGTCAATCTTCTGTTCAGGCAGGAAGATGACGTGAGCACCCTTGATGTTGTGGAGAGGGTTGAAGGCCTTAGCGGTGAGGGCGGGTGAGGTGCTGATGCCAATCTTGAAACGTCCGAAGTCATCGATGACAACAACCTCTCCGTTCTGCATGTGACGCTTCATGACGCGTACCATCTCCTTGATGACGGCATAGACGTCAGACTCCTTGACAGAGACATTTTCCTCTATCTCCAAAGAGAGTTGCTTCATCTTCAGTTCACCGTTGTGTACGGCACGGGCATACCACTTGCCATTGGTTGCACTCTTCTCATTGTTGTTCTGATACAGCTTGTAGTTCAACATAATTGTTTTCTCCTTTTGTTTTAAATGGTTAGACATTAAGATTTGTTTGCTTCCGGAATGCGTTTGCAAAGGTACAACCTCAAATGGCTTTTTGCAAATTCTTGGTAGATACGTTGCTTGATACATTTGTTGATACTTGTCGGCGGCTCCGCAACGGTCGGTAGGATACATGCAGCCATCGGCTGCCGGTTTGTCGGTTGTGTTCCAGCAGTGCCTGGTCGAAGCAGATGTTCTGCTGTTGCAGGTAGTTGATCATGCGCAAGCCTTCCTCTCGTGAGCCCAGTTGAATGTCGGCAGCCTCTCCATAGAGGTGTTGCGAGTGAGGAACGCCGCCCACGGCGCGGTTGAGTCGTTCGCAGCGGTAGCCGCTGGTGATGCGGATGACACCGAAGCGACGGCGAAGTGGTTCGAGCACATTTTCGCAAAGGGCTTTGAGCATGGCCACGGCTTCGCGTGGCGGTGTGTTGTCGATGCCCATGTCCATGGCTGTGGCAGAGCGCGTGAATTCACGCAGCTGGAAGTGTTCCGTCAGCTGCATGTCAGCATAGTTGTTGTTTTGATTCCTTGTCAATCCTTTTCCTCTTGTGTTGTCTTGTGTTTTCATGGTTTTCTTTTCTTTTCTAATGATTCTTCTTCTTTTTATCAGCTGACCCACTCTGTGGCCGGCTGTTCAACGCGCCGCTGAGTCATCATCCACTCGTAGCGTTCCTTCAGACAGCGTTGGCGGATGCCTTTGCGCTGGCGTCCGGCAGAAACCATCGACCTCGGGTTGCGGGGAATGCTGACGTGCAGGTTGCGGCAGATGCGGGTCACCATCCATTGGAACGATGCCGGTCGCCCCTGCTCGTCGTAGATTTCTCCCCGCTGATAAACCGTGTGAATCATCTCCAGCAGATCGACCTTGGCCAGCTGCCAGCGACGGTTGTCTTCCGGTTTCAGGCTCAGCAGCCACTCCACGTCGTGCTGCATGTGGAGGCTCACCTCCTCAAAAATCATTTTGTTTTCCATGATGTTGTGTTTAAAATGGGTTAATAAAAAAGATTGGGTGTCGTGGTCGGGTTGTTGACTTTGACGCTGCAAAGTTACTGTGCAGTATGGAAATCTTACTTCCATTTCCAAACTTGAGTGTTAAAATCATGCCATACAACTTTTTTTAACGAAAGGAAAAAGTGTTTTTGTTTATTTCTTGGTTTCAGAAAAAAAGAGTATTTTTGTGGCATCTTATAAGAACTAACCATTAGACTCATGATTAAAAATGGCATTTGGATGGCTGCGATGATGATGGCAGTCAGCTTGCAGGTTGTGGCGCAGACCGACGTCACGGCACAGTATGTTGCGAACCCTTCTTTTGAGAGCAATGAGATTTCTTCGCTCTCCCCTGTGAACAATGATAATGACGGACTGCGTGGCTACACACTGGCCAGCCCTGCCGGGTGGACGGTGAGCGGCACCTCTGTGACCAGTCTGCTGGTGACGGCCAACTGTTTCACCGACAACAACTTCGGAAAGGTGACCACATTGAGTGACGGCACGAAAGCCTACTATCTGCGCCAAGGGTGGAGTGGGGGCACCACCACCTTGAAACAAGTGCTTACAGAGCTGAAGAAAGGTAAATACAAATTGCAGGTGGCTGTGCGTTCAGCCTATGCCAACACGGCATCATCGTCGCTGCGTCTCTCTGCCGGCGGCACTTCAGAAAACTTCTCGTTCAATAGCGGAAGCACCAACTATTTTGTCTCTGCTCCGTGGACCGACGATGAGGTGAGCTTCGAGTTGGCTGCAGACGGCAATGTGACCATCGAGATGACGGTCAACTGGGTGAGTGGCGGTTCCTGCATCATGTTCGATAATGTGCGCCTCCTCCAGCTTCCCGATGAATATGTGGAGCCGGAAGAGCCGACAGAACAGAGTGTTGCCAGTCCAACAGAGGGAGTCATCACCAACGCCTTTGTCAGCGAAAGTCAGATGAAGGACGACCTGCTGCAGATGTTGGCCGACTTCGCCACCTACCTGAAGAACGACTTCCAGAACTGTGCCGCCCCGAACAGCGTGGGCGAAGACTGTGGATGCTTCAAGGGAGAGAACACCATGGGCAACAATGAACAGGGTGTGCGCCCCAATGCCGACTTGTCGATGATTTGTGCTTTCCTCGTGAAGTATGGAAAGGGCAAGGTGACCTTGCCTGCCGGTGTCACCTGGACTGATATCGAGACCATGGCGATGAAATCGCTTGTTTTTGCTTACAGCACCCATAAGGCCAACAAACTGAAGGTGTGCTCAGGCAACAACTACTGGGGATCTACCTCTACCAGTGATGCCGTCTGGGAGAGTTCCCTCTGGGCTATGAGTGTAGCCTATAGTGCCTTCTTCCAGTGGGACAAACTCTCAGCCACGCAGAAAGGGTATATCGAGAAACTGCTGAAGGCAGAATGTAACTACGAACTCTACCGCAGCATACCCACAGGATATGCCGGAGACACCAAGGCCGAAGAGAACGGATGGGAAGCCGACATCCTGGCGGCAACCCTCGGACTGTTCCCCAACGACGCATTGGCTTCTAAATGGTTCCAGCGTCTCCGCGAGTTTGCCATCAACAGCTACTCCCACTATAGCGATGCCGACAACCATACCGTCATCGATCCCGACTACGACCAGAAGACTGTTGCCGACCTCTACAAAGGTAAAAACCTCTATGATGACTATACCCTGCAGAACCACAATCTCTTCCACACCAGCTATCAGAACGTGGTGATGCAGGAACTGGGCGAGGCTGCCCTGGCCCTGAAACTCTTCCAGCAGGAGCTCTATGGCACCGAAACCTGGAAGACCAATGCCTTGATGCACCATAACAAGGAGGTGCAGACCGAGGTGCTCAACTGGCTGGCACTGGCCGACGGTGAACTGGCTATGCCCAACGGCAACGACTGGAGCCTGTTCCTCTACGATCAGATTACCAGCTACTCCACCAATGCCTGCTTCCTGCGCGATGCCGATGCACTGATGCTGGAGAATATGGCCTACAAATATATCAAGGCCCGCCAGAAGACCACCACCGACGGCTCGTGGCTGTTGCGTGCCGATGTGGGTGCCCGCCGCATGGGTGTCGAGGCCCACCGTGTGATGATGACATGGCTCATGCACGAGATACTCTCCACCGCCGATCTCACTGCCACCGACTGGAACGACTTCCGCAACCGTCACAGCGAAGCACGGAAGATAGAGACACAGAACATTGTGCGCGCCTATACCCCCGACCGCTTCACCACCTTCTCGTGGTCAACAGGCTTGAGCAGCTACACGGGCTACATTGCTTCCGACAGTCCCGACAAAAACAAAATCATCGTCCCCTTCCGTGCCAACAACACCGGAAACTTCCTGGGCTGGTACACCGTCGGTGGCAAGGGCACCAATGCTACACCCGTAGTGAATGGTATCTATGAACTGAAGGGCAACGCCTGGACCATGAACGGAGAGCTGAACACCAACGATGCTGCGTTGAACAACCACTTCGCCATTTTCTCCACACCAGGCAACGCCGTCATCTACTTGGACTATGTGACAGCCAACACCACCGCCACCATCACCAAGGAGCAGGGTGGACTGATGGCCATCTCCGTAGATGAGCTGACACGTCCCACCCGCACCCTCTACACAGCTAAGGGCGAAGGCATGACCCACACACAGTCTGACGGCGCGCAGATGAAGAGGTTCGACACCGACTGGCTGAACATCGACAACGAGCTGGGCTTCGTTGCTAAAGGCGACAAGCAGATGGCCTTCGGTGACCGTGCCAACAACAACTCCGTCATGACGGCCAAGCTCTATCCGCTGTTCAATGAACAAAGCAGGAACGTGCAGACCGGACAGGTGGTCGATCGACGACATGTAGTCTATTACAGTAAGGTAGATGCCGCCACGACAGCACAACTCTGTCAGAACCTCATTGACCTGAAGGACCGCGTACCAGATGGATGGAACGGTGTGATGGCTTTCGACCCCGACGGGACAGGCTACTTGTTGCTCACCAACTTCATGAGCGACAAGAAGTGTACATTGCCGGAAATCAACACACCCTATGGATACCCCGTGCTGACCAGTGCCACGGGAGCCTATGCCGTGGAGATGAACCACAGTATCGCTGCTACCGTTAAATTCTATGCTGAGGACGGCAGCCTGCGCACTGTGCAGGATAAAGACAATGCCAACATAGCCTACTTAGAAAGCACTTCGTCCGAAGAACGCGAATATACGGTCAACGTCGTGACTACAACCGGTGTGAAACCGGTGAAGTTTACCACGGCAGGCTGTGTGAAACTTACCCTCGACGGTGAGGACGTGCTCGTAGAGGAGGCTTCCTTCCCTTTTGAGAAGGCTGATGACCTCACCGAAGGCTTTGAGGACATCACCGGCGTAACCCTGACAAACCCTAACTTTGAAGAAGATGCCACCTACGGCAATGCCAACGGAAACGTCACGCTCGGCAGCGTTAGCTATAATCCCTGCTACACCAACAGCGTGAGCGCAGTGAACAGCAACTGGCCCAACATCCTTCCCGTGAAGGGTTGGACGGCAGGTAACCAGTTGACGGCCGGCTCCAACTTCTGCCGCATGTACTCCATGCCTTATTCACTGACGAAATACTGCGTGAGTCCCTCCAACGTAGGAAACTACGCTGCACGCACTGGACGCATGGTGTCTGACGACGGGGTGGGGGAGCGTACGCTGACCGTACTGAACTCATGGGCAGTGGGGGCCAACGCCATCACGCAGACCATGTCGCTGACACCGGGCGAATACCGCGTGGTGCTCAACATGAAATATGAGTGTGCCAACCAGACGTCCAACAACGGACGGGTGGTAAACACCTCCGGAGGCAATGTCAACACGTCGCTCACCGGTATCAAAATGGGTAGTACCACCGACTATCGCTACCCCACTGTGGCTAACGAGTGGCAGCAGCTGGCCTACGACTTCATTCTGAACGAAGCCAAGGATGTCACCCTCTCCATGGGCTTCTGCACCTCGCTTTCGCAGGGCGCTGCCAACAACACCCTACTATATATAGATAATGTACGCGTACTTAAGAAAATAACGACAGGCATACAGTTGCCCAACACAAGTCTGGCAGTTTCCAACTCCACCACCATCTACGATCTGAGCGGCCGGAAGGTGATGGATATGCAAGGAAAACGTCAAAAAACAAAGATGAAAAACTTGAAGCCTGGAGTATATTTCGTCAACGGAAAAAAGATGGTCGTGAAGTAATCATGACATCAGAACTGATGGGGCATTGAGAAAAGTGCATCCATGTTAAAACACTTTTAACACAAAAAAATGCTAAAAAACTTATTATTTTAAAAATATTATATTAAATTTGCCAACGCAAATACTCTGCCTAATGAAGAAAACAAGTAAGAATATCAAACAAAACATCAAACAAAAATAACAATAAACTAAATCTTTAAATGTATGAATTACCGCTTTATTGAACTTCCCAAGAAGGCCTTTAAAGTCCTTCTCTTGGCTGTTGTCTGCGGTGGATTCACGGCATGTGAGGAAGACTATGTGTTGGATGACAAGGGGAACTATCCCTCTTGGCTTAACTCCAATATCTACTACTCCTTGCAACACCCTGAATCCTCAGGACTGACCGGTACGTTTACGAACTATTTGAAGTTGATTGATGAGATGGGCTACAAGGACGTCCTCAGCACAACTGGTTCGAAGACGATCTTCCCCGCAAATGATGAAGCCTTCGAAAGGTTCTATCAAAACAACACATGGGGTGTGACCAGGTATGAAGACCTTACGCTGGCCATGAAAAAACAATTGCTTTATTCATCCATGCTCGACAACGCATTGCTCGTGGAAATGTTCTCCAACATTCCTGCGACCAATTCGACGTATTCGGACGTGACGCAGGGTATTGCCATGAAGCACTACTCTGCTGCACAGGTGGTTGACACCATTACACACATCAGCGACTCAACTGGAATGCCCCAGAACAACCCGTTCTGGAAGAAATACTACCAGACAGGTCTTGACCTCGTGATGGACGACACGCGTCCTATGATGATTCACTTCACAAAGACTCACCTTGACGCCAACAGTATCACGACAGTGGCACAGGGCGGCAACAAGAGCGACTTTGAAATCATTACCGGCTCTCCCTACAGTGACGGTATGGCATACATCTTCCGAAACAAGATTATCAATCCCGACGTGACCTGTCTGAACGGATATGTGCAGCAGTTGGAAGACGTACTCGTGCCCCCGGGCAACGTGGCAGAAATGCTCCGCCAGGAGGCTGCCAAGCCCAACGGACGTACCAAGTACTTCAGCCGCATGCTGGAGCGCTTCTCTGCTCCTTTCGAGGATGGTGACCTGACTCGTGCCTACAACAACCTCGCCCTTCAGAATGGCTTCCCGCAGCTGCCTATGATTTATCAGAAGAGATATTTCAGCAGCCGTTCACAGGGAAGCGTGGCCAAGGCCACCGATCCCGACGGTAACGCTTTCGATGCTCTGCTGAACTTCGACCCGGGTTGGAATACTTATGAGGGAAGTGGCGGTAAGCACAGCCTGAGTGATATTGCCGCAGTGTTTGTTCCTACCGACGAGGTGTTTGTTGACTATTTCGTCAACAGCGACGAGGGTAAGAACATCATTGCCCGTTATGGCATCCTGCCCAATACCGAGGCCAACCTCATGACCAACATCGACCAGATTGACATCAAAATTGTTCGCGACCTGCTGAACAACTTCATGAAGCAATCGTTCATCGCTTCCGTTCCCAGCAAGTTCAACACCGTGGTGAAAGCTGGTTCCGGTGACCCGATGGAGATTACCGTTGATGACTTGGCACAGAGCCCGGACGACCCGAGCAAGAAAGATGTGCTCATCGCCAACAACGGTGTCATCTACATGCTAAACAAAATGTTCCCGCCAGACAAGTTCTCGGCTGTCTCGGCTCCTGCCTTGTTCTCTACGGACATGAACATCTTCCGTGACGCTGTCAACGATGGTGACGTCACAGACCCGCGTGCTAATGCGCTGTCATTAAACTTGAACTTCTATGCCTACCTGTTGGCTATGAAGTCCAACTATGCCCTCTTCATTCCCGATGATGAGGCTTTCGCACAGATGTATGTTGACCCCGTAACCCTGGGTAACCCCAACCGCCGTGCGCTGAAATTCTACTACAACACGAACGTGGAGAATATAACAGACCCCTATGTGCAGTGCACAACGTGGCCTTACAACATTGCCACCGGCGAGATCATTACAACTGGTGACTCCTTGGCCAACTACAAAGGTAACGAAAGCTACTTCCCCACTTCGCAGCTGATAGATATCCTGAACTTCCACACCATCGTCTTAGGTGATGGAGAGACCATTGGGAGCAACAAGTACTACAAGACAAAGAACGGTGCCCTCGTCAAGATTGACCTCAACGAAGGAACCGTGGCCAGTGGTGCTCAACTCGACAACGGACGTCCCATTTCCCATATCCGTCCAGGCAAGACAACCAAGGCTGCCAACGGTACAACTTTCATCATCGACCATTTGATTGAGGCTCCCCATAACTCTGTATGGAAGACCCTTTCTCAAAAAGAGCAGTTCTCAGAGTTCATGAAACTCTGTGAGGGTACCATTGACCAAGACGAGTATGAGGGTGTAACCCGTGCTTCTCTGTTGACCTTCGCCGGCTATAGCAACCGAAAGGTGCTCGGTGTGAGTGAACAGGATAAGTTTATCATCTTCACCACCAACAACCAGATGTGTTACGACTGGAACGTAGCGTTCTTCAGCTCTAATAACTACACCGTCTATGCACCAGACAACGATGCCATGCAAAAGGCATACGCTGCAGGTCTGCCTACATGGAATGACGTGGCAGAGGTTGCCAAGAACAACGACCGTCAGTCTGCTGAGAAAGCTCGTGCCATGTGTGAGGCCATCAACAACTTCATCCGCTACCACTTCCAAGTGAACTCTGTGGCAATCGACAATACCGTGGAAACAGGACGCTTTGACTCGTTCTGCCTGAACGAGCGTGGCGTACCCTTCCGCCTGACGGTTGACGGTGGCGGTGGTGTCGTTACTGTCAAGGACAATTCAGGAAACACTATTACGCTTCGTGATGTAGAGGGTGGACTCATGGCCAATCAGATGGCTCGTGACATGCTCTATAATAAGAACCGTGCATCAACCTCTTACGAGGACATGCGCCTTGTGACCTCTTCCTTCTCTGTCATCCATGAGATTGACACACCGCTCAATCCGACGATTGTCTCCGCTGGTCATCTTTCTGATGGTACTGAAGTCACGAAGGATGCTAACGGCCTCTATCGTTACGACTATGATATTCCACAATAACACATAGCTACAGATATGAATACAAACAAGATGAAATATTTGTTCCTCATGGTCTTTGCCCTGCTTAGCTCTGTGGCAATGGCGCAAGGAATAAGAATCTCCGGTACCGTCAATGCCGATGACGGACCCGTGATGATGTGTAATGTCGTTGAGATTGATGCCAACAACCGTATCGTGTCTCAGGGACAGACTGATATCAATGGTAACTTCTCTATGGAGATTATCAACCCCAAGAATAAACTGAAGATATCTTATATCGGCTATAAGACTCAGATTATTCCCATTGGTGACAAGACCGTCTTCGACATCATGATGAAGGACGAGAATATGATTAAGGAGGTTGTGGTACGCGCCAAAAAGCGTTTCAGCAACGGTGGACTTCAGATTCCGCAGAACGAGGTCTCCGTGGCTGCCCAGACCTTTAACATGAGTGAGGTGGAAGGTTTGGCCTTCACCTCTGCAGACGAAGCCCTGCAAGGTAAGATTGCTGGTCTGGACATCGTCGCCAACTCTGGTAACCTGGGTGCCGGTACTTCCATGCGTCTGCGTGGTGTCACTTCTATCAATGGTTCTTCTGAACCGCTGATTGTTGTCGATGGTAACATCTTTGACAACCCCGACGAGGACTTCGACTTTACCTCGGCTAACACGGAAACCTACGCATCCCTGCTTTCTGTGAACCCCTCTGATATCGAGAAGATTGATATCTTGAAGGATGCTGCCGCTACGGCCATCTGGGGTTCTCGTGGTGCTAATGGTGTTATCTCCATTACCACAAAGCGTGGTGCCCGTGGTAAGACCAAGGTCGATTACTCTCTCCGTGTGCAGGCCACTTGGCAGCCGAAGGGCTACAACCTGCTCAATGGTGATGACTACACCATGTTGCTGAAGGAGGAGTTCTACAACCCGAGTCAGAAACCTAATGCCACGGCTAATATCAACGAGTTGAACTATAACACGTCGTGGGCTGAATATGAGAACTGGAACAACAACACCGACTGGGCCAAGGAGGTAAAGCAGACCGGTTGGAGCCAGTACCACTATCTCGTTATCACTGGTGGTGGTGAGCGTGCCAACTTCCGTATCTCTGCCGGTTATGACCACCAGACGGGTACCATCATCAAGCAGAAGCTCGATCGTTTCTCCACCAAGCTGGTGCTCGACTACAACGTCAGTGACCGTATCACATTCCGTACCACCTTCCCATTGACTTATACGGACAACCATCGTAACTACGATGACAATATCCTGCGTTACGCCCTGCAGATGGCACCGAACATGAGTGTCTATCGCCAGAATGGCCAGGGTGTCAACATGGGTGAGTACTATGTCATGCTGCCTCAGCCCACTCAGGCCCAGTGGCTTTCCCGTGGTTATAGTAGTGCTAATGAGGCCGGTTCTGATGTTCCCGGAACATCTTCTACCATGATGGGTGCCATCCGCGAATTGGGCAACCCCGTTGCCATTGCCAACTTGGCTTGGCGTGATGAGAAAACCTATCGTATCTCTCCGGAATTTAAGTTAGACTACTACCTGTTAGGTAAGGAAGAGGGTAAGACCCGCCTCGACTACTCCGGTCTGGTCTATATGGACATCTTCTCGGAGAGCACTCCGAAATACTGGCCGGCTTCTCTGTCAACCAACGACTGGAAGAATACGAAATACAACTTCCGCAGTGGCTACGATAAGAACCAGATGCAAATTACCACTCGTCACACCCTCACCTTTACACCGTACTTCAAGAACGAAGACTGGTATTCCACCATGCTGGTGCGTTGGGAGATGACCAAGGGTGAAAGCAACCAGCAGTCACTGTCTTCTTCTAATGCCGCTCCTGGCATTACCTCTTCCTCTGTAGATTCCAACCTGCTGTGGCCCAGCACCGGTAACGGCGAGTGGCGCAACATGAGTGCCATCTACACAGGTCACCTTTCATATAAAGGTAAGTATGCTCTTGATTTCTCTTTCCGTGCTGACGGTACAACCAAGTTCGGCGATGCCAAGAAATGGGGCTACTTCCCCGGACTCTCCGGACGTTGGAACATCAGTGACGAGCCATTCATGAAGTGGTCTAAGAAGTGGCTCTCCATGTTGGCCTTCCGTCCTTCTTGGGGTATCGTGGGTAATACGCCTGGCGGCGAATACTTGCAGTATGCCCGTTACGCATCAGGCGGCATCTATGCCGGTGGTGCTGTGACTTATCTGGAAGGTCTCCAGCTGAACAAGCTGCAATGGGAGCGCACCACCTCTTATAACTTAGGTGGTAACTTCGGATTCTTCAACGACTTGATTACCGGTGACTTCAACTACTATCACAAGAAGACTCACAACCTGTTGATGGGTGGTGTTCGCATTCCCTCTACAACTGGTTTCTCCAGCCTTAGCTCAAGCAATGTCGGCGACATGGAAAACCATGGTTGGGAGTTGAACATTGAAGGAAACAAGTTTATCAAGATTGGCAAGTTCTCCATGAGCGCCAATGTCAACGTGGCACAGAACTTCAACGAGATTACGGCTATGGACGAGACTGTGCTTGACGCTCAGAATGCTGAATGGGATCCCGCCGCTCGTGGTTCTTATCTGAACCGTATCCAGGTTGGTAACCCGCTGGGTTCTATCTATGGATTCCGCTATAAGGGTGTTTATCAGTACAGCTACAACTGGCTGATGATGAAACACCGCGACGGTGACGGCTACTTCCAAGGCTCTTTCGACACCCAGCCTGAATATTACACCTGGGGATCTGACTTCCAGGGTGCCTTAAACAAGTTCGTAGCCAAGGGCTATACGGCTCCTGTCGCTATCGATGATCAAGGTAATGTGCTGTTGACTTCTCGTGGTGAACCTGTCCACATGGTTTACAACTACAAGGACGGTTCTTCTACCTATGTCTTCAAGGGTGGTGATGCCATCTACGAGGATATCAACCACGATGGTCAGATCAACTCACTCGACATTGTCTATCTCGGCAATTGTAACCCGAAGGTAAGCGGTGGTTTCGGATTCAGCTTCTTCTATGGTGACTGGTCACTGAAGACCAGCTTCAGCTACCGTGCAGGTGTGAAAATTGTGAACAGTGCCAAGATGAACCTTGAAAAGATGTATGATGCTTACAACCAGCTGTCGTCTGTAAACTGGCGCTGGCGTAAGGATGGTGATGTCACCTGGATTCCGCGTGCGCTCTACGATACCGGTTACAACTGGCAGGGTAGCAGCCGCTTTGTGGAAAACGCTTCCTATGTTCGCTTGAGCTATGTGCAGTTGGTTTACAATTTCAACAAGAAGCTGCTCAAGGCCATGGGTCTGCGTCGTCTCCAGTTGAGCGTCTCTGGTCAGAATCTCTTCTGCTGGACGAAGTACAGCGGACAGGAACCGGAAAAGTCACCCGGTGCATGGGGTATTGCCTACGACAACAGCCAGACACCGCGTTCACAGTCCGTTACGTTCAATGTTAACTTAGGATTCTAAAATGTTATCAGTTATGAAAGTCAAAAATATCATTATCATATTCACGCTGATGGCAGCAACTGCGCTGACCCTCAGTTCGTGTAACGACTTCCTGACCATCTACCCCACCGATAAGACCACCGGTAAGGACTTCTGGAAAAACAAAGACCAGGTTGTCTCGATGGTCAATGGTGCCTACAGTGCCATGTTGGCGAGTGGTGTGCAGGAAAGAGCTATCATCTGGGGTGCCTATCGTTCGGACGAGTTGGAAAAGCGTCAGGGATACAGTCACACCAATCTGGCTAACATCTCTGCTGCCAACCTCCTGCCCAGTAACGGCTACAACAACTGGGCCGACTATTATAGTGTCATCAACCGTTGCAACATTGTCTTGAACCACGCTGATCAGGTCGTTGCTACCGATCCTCAGTTTACACAGGGCGACTGCAATCAGGTGAAGGCCGAGATGCTGGCCTTGCGCAGCCTCTGCTATTTCTACCTCGTCAGAGCTTTCCGCGACGTTCCCTATACGTCGCAGTCCTACGAAGATGATGAGCAGAACATGGAGGTTGCCCAGTCTTCTCCCGACAGTGTCTTGCAGAATTGTCTGAACGACTTGAACACGGCTTCTCAGTATATCATGCGTTCTGGTGCTTACGGACAAGGCGACTCCCGCAACTGGGGACGTTTCACCCGTGATGCAGTTTGGACCTTGATGGCCGACATCTATCTCTGGCGTGCTTCCATGAAACTGGCCTCTGTCGATCCGGCTTCTGCTACTGCCGATTACCAGCAGTGCATAGAGTATTGTGACAAGGTGATTAAGTCTAAGGATGCATACTACAGAGCCAACTACTCCAGTTTCAACATGGATGCCAGTGATATCTATCACCTGAATCCCGGCTATACAAGATTTGTTATCGGCAGTTACATGTTCCCAGACCTGTTTGTCTTAGGTAACTCTCACGAGAGCATTCTTGAGTGGCAATATGACCAGGACGTGACACCCAACTACGGACTGCAGAATCTCTACTACAGAATATCTTCAACTGATGCTAACAGCCAGCTGATGGCTACCACGATGTTCTCAGGAACAGACGGTCCCTCCAGCGACAAGGTATATCTGAATACCAACGATGCCCGATACTGGGATAATATCTACGGTGTAGGAAGTGTTACTGCCAAGGAGTTCTCCGTGCGCAAGTATTGCACAATGTCTTATGGAACAGTCTATGCAAGTAAAGGTAATTCAACGATTGGTCCGAACAAGCAGGCAGGTATCACCAGTTATGACCACTATGGTATGCACTGGATTGTATATCGACTCTCTGATGTCATTCTGATGAAAGCCGAGGCCTTGGTGCAGCTGGCTACTGATGATAGCGACCCGGTTTTGGGTGAGGCATTCAATCTGGTGAAGGTCATCAACGACCGCTCTTGGATTGCACCTGCTATCCGTAATCCGCAAAACAATACCATTGACTCTCTGAGATGGTCAACCTACAGCACTAAGGAAGGCATGGATCGCCTCGTCCTGGCTGAGCGTGAGCGTGAGCTCTGCTTCGAAGGAAAGCGCTGGTTTGACCTCGTACGTTACTGCTATCGCCACATGCGTGACAATACGGTGAAGGTTGACCCCACCAGACTGATGGCCGACCAGGGAACCTTGTCTGCACCTCTGAGCGATGAGATGCTGAAGCTGATGACCCGTAAGTTTGTTGATACGGGTGGTGAGTCTGTCATCTATAAGATGAAGAATGAAGCTTTCCTCTATTTCCCGCTCCTGCGTAGCGAAGTTAAGGTAAACCACCAGCTGAAGCAGAACCCTGCTTGGGCTGAGGAAGAAACAATCTCAAAACATTAACGAACGATTATGAAGACTAATTATAAGAAACTTTTCAGCAAATGGGCCTTCATGGCCTTGCTGCCGGCCTTCATGGGTTTGACGAGTTGTTCGGAAGACATCGATGACTCCAACCTCTACACGTTCACGGGTGAGACCATCGAAGACTACCTTGCCAACCGTGAGGAATTTGAGAACTTCAACTATATCCTGCAGCGTGTAGGACTGGACAAGTTGCTCTCAACCTATGGAACCTATACCTGCTTCGCTCCGAAGAATGAGGCCGTGATAGAGTATATTGACAGTTTGTATAACACCACCAGTCAAGATGGCGTTGCCCACAACGGCATGACCCAGCCTGGCCTGGAGGGACTGACAGACTCCCTTTGTAATGATATCGCCAAGTTCCACCTGGCCAACCTGAAGTTCATGGCTGTCGATATGGGTAAGAACATCACGATCACTTCTATGTTAGGTCGTGAGATGAATACCTCTACTGACCCGGCAACGGGAAATACGGTGGTAAATGCCTTGTCACAGATTACCAGCATCGACAACGAGTTGGAGAATGGTGTGATTCACGAAATCGATCATGTGCTGACACGTTCTAACAACATGATTTATGGTGAAATGGTGAAGCACGACTACTTGTCAACCTTCGTCGCTGCCCTTGAGAAGACTAAGTTGGCCGACTCTCTGGCTCTGCGTAAGAAGGATAGAACATTCGGCGTTGACCAGACCTTCAACTTCTATGTTCCCGAGGAGTGTGCCATTGGTTACACCCTCTTCGTGGAGACCAACGATGCCTTTGCTCGTGCTGGCGTTGACGTAGATGCCGTTAAGCAAGGTGATATCTCTTCACTCGTTGACTATGCCCGTCAGGTTTATGAGCACTGTGCTGACCAAGGTTCAGGCTGGTATGACTATGCCATGCAGAATAATATCCAGGTGAGCACGGGCACCGACTATGAGAATCCCTGGAACGTACTGAACATGTTCGTACGTTACCACATTGTGAAGTACAAGATTCCTTACGACCGTCTGGTCTTCACCGGACTGAATGAGGTTTCGGGTGCCGGCTATTATGAATACAACGAGACCATGCTGCCTTATACTCTGCTGAAGGTTACAGCTGACGGTGCATCAGGCCCTCGTTATATCAATGCTGTGAATGAGAACGCTTCACTCAACGAGAACGACTCGCTGAATGTGGATCAGCCCTCACGTCACATGATCATAAACAATCCTCCCATCGTTACTACCAATAACGACTATCAGCAGCCTATCAACGGCTACATCCATTGCATCGACAAAATGCTTGTCTATAACGAAGAGGTTCCCCACGCTGTGTTGAACGAGCGCCTCCGCTTCGATGATACTGCCATTCTGCCCGAGATGATGTCTAACGGCTTCCGTGGTGCAACAGATGCTTATATCCGCACCTTGAACGGAGGTATTAGTGGTAACGACTCTGAGGCAAGCCTCGGCGGTGACTACATCCGCTTCCCGAGTGACTTCTTCGACTACCTGCGCATCTACAATGGCAACAACACCCGTCTGTACTATCTGCCGGGTCGCGCCAACGGTTGGAACAATTACCAGAAGGATGAGTTCAACTGTGCCGGTGCTTACGACTTCTCCTTCCGCCTGCCACCGGTTCCTGCCGGAACCTACGAGCTGCGCATGGGCTACACGGCCAATGGCAACCGTGGTATGATGCAGGTGTTCATCGGACGTTCTCCTGACGTGACGAAGATGAAGGCTGCCGACATTCCTATCGATATGCGCAACGTGCCGAGTGCTACTGATAAAAACAACGCAGCAAACATTGCAACTGGTTGGACCCTGTGGACACAGGAAAGCGACAAGGGCGTGCAGACCGATAAGGATATGCACAACCTGGGATGGATGCGCGGACCTCTTTACTATGGTACGACTTCTACCAACCCGTCTCGCTCCAATGTTCAGGGATTGCGCCGTATCGTTGCCAAGCAGCAGTTTGAACAGGGCGAATACTGGGTTCGCTTTAAGACTTGTCTGCCTGAGAATACAGGTACTCAGTTCCACCTTGACTTCATTGAGCTGGTACCCTCTACTGTTTACAGCCATCCTACCATGCTTGAGGACATGTATTAATATAGTGAAACAATGAAAATGAACAGAATATATAGAAACGCAATGGCGGTCTTGGCTCTCGCAGTGGGAGCCATGACCACCGCCTGCTCCGACTGGGATGACCACTATGGAGTGAGTAACACAGGCGTCGTTGGTAATGCCAACGGATATCTGTGGGAAAACATCAAGTCGAACGAGCAGTTGTCAATGTTTGCGAACCTTTTGGAGAAGGTGGGCTATGACTCCATCCTCTCCACCTCGCAGTCATTCACGGTGTGGGCTCCTACCAACGATGTCCTTGCGGCCGACTATGACCGTCTCAACAACTTGTCAGAGTCTGAACTTCTGCGTGAGTTCGTCAAGAATCACATTGCCCGTAACCTTTATGCTGCTACCGGTAATATCGGAACACAGAAGGTGCTGATGCTGAACAAGAAGGTGGTGACTTTTTCTGGTAGTGGAAGCTATACCATGGGCGATGCCAACCTGGTGGATGCCAACATACCTAATTATAATGGTATCATGCACACCGTGGATAAAGAGATTACCTTCAATTATAATATCTACGAGACGATTGACTCTACCAAGTATCCGCTGAAATCACTGCATGGATATTTCGATAAGTACAATGTGCGTCAGTTCCTGCCTGGTAGCAGTGTTGAGGGTTCTGTTGTTGACGGACAGATTACCTATGTTGACTCTGTCTTCCTTGAGAACAACTTGCTCTTCTATAACTACAACGCGCTCATCAACCGTGAGGACAGTAGCTACACGATGATAGCTCCTACCGACAGGGCATGGCGTAGTTCCTATGAGCGTATCAGCAAGTATTTCAACTATGTCAGCGGCTATCAGTTCATTGATCGTTCTGACACCCCGGTGGATACGGCAGTAACCTTTGATGCAGGTTATCTGAAGGACTCGCTCATCAAACAGTCTATCATGAGCAGTCTGTTCTTCAATAACAATATTCGTACCAACCGCAATCTCCTGACGCTGGAGCCGGGTCAGAACTTCCCTGCTACCGACTCCCTGCAATCAACTTTGGGTCATAAATATTATGCTTCCGATGCTACAGAGTTGTTCTCTGAAGGTATCAAGCTGGAGAGAAGTAATGGTAACTTCTGGTTGGTTGACTCTCTGCACCTCTTCCCCTGGCGCACCTATGCTCCGATTATCAAGGTTGAGGCAGAAAGCGGCTACACCGTTATTCCCGAACAGTATAGAAGTTCTGCTTTCTCAGTCTATGAGACGACCAAGAACCCGAATGTTCCCGGACGTGTGTCAAACTATCGTTACCTGTCTGTCTATTCAGAGTCTCAGAGTAACCCCAGCTTCCACATGTATCTGCCGAATGTGCTCTCTACCACTTATGTCATCTTCGGTGTATTCGTTCCTGCCAACATCACGGACACGGCTTTTCAGGGAGAGATACTGCCCAACCGCGCTCGTATGAGAATCTACTACAACCGTGCTAACGGAACGAAAGCTCCTACTCCCAGAAACGGCTCTTACTTCACAACCAATCCGGAGAAGGTTGACACGGTGAATATGGGTGAGTTTGAATTCCCTATTGCATATAGAGGAACATCTTCCGGACAGTCCATGTATTATCCTTCGCTGACCATTGAGGGAAATGCTCGTAATAACAAAAATTATCATGAGGACTATGTTCTCCGCATGGACTGCGTTATCTTGGTGCCCAAGGAGATGATAGAATATCTCCAACAACATCCTGAGTATCTGAAATATTACCCAGAATACAAGAACTTCCTCTGATTATTAACACCTTTAATATATGATAAAGATGAAAAAACATAATATCCTTTTTATCGGCATCTTGATGTCATTAGGTGTTTCTCTGCCTGCAATGGCGCAGGATGAAGACTCCTACGATGACATGCAGGAGACCGTGGTCAAGAAGAAGACTCCGGTCAAGAAGGCTGTCAACTACACCATGATGGAAGTCAAGGGTGAGGTGGTTGATGCCGTTACCAAGCAGCCGTTGGCAGGTATTCAGGTGCAGGCCCTCAATGACAAGCGCTTTGCTGCCATGTCAAATGAGAAGGGTGAGTTCACCATCAAGGTTCCCACCTTTGTAACCGCTCTGTATGTTCACTCTGCCCAGTTCCTCAGCCAGCATGTGGCCATCGGTAAGAATGAAGGACTGAAGATTGTCATGGTTTCCGACAAGTTCCGTAAGATGTACGGAGAGAAGAATGAGGCCATGTCGGTTCCCGAGACCAGTGTCCATACAGGAACATCGCTGAACGTGGAGACTGAGGTTGAGAATAACCTGGGTGCTGACGTTCGTTCTGTCAACCGGTCGGCTGGCTTGGGCTACGGTTCCGCCATGTTTATCCGTGGTCTCAACTCTTTGAATGCCAATGCACAGCCGCTCATTGTGGTCGATGGTATTATTCGCGATATGCAGCAAACTCGTCAGAGCCTGCATGACGGTGACTATAACAACCTGCTTCTTCAGATTAACCCCGACGATATCGCCTCTGTGAAGGTCTTGAAGAACGGAACAACCCTCTATGGTGCCAAGGGTGGTAATGGTGTCTTGCTGATCACCACCAAGCGTGGCCGCAGCATGGCTCCGCGCATCGAGGCAAACCTCGGCGTAGGTATCGTCAAGACTCCTAAGATGCCTGAGATGATGAACTCTGAGCAGTATCGTCTCTATGCTTCTGAGATGTTGGGAACCTATCCCAATATCGAAAGTCTCTCCGAGATGAAGTTCCACTTCCTTGATCCCGAGAACAAGCCCATCTACTACAACCGCTACTTCCGTCAGAACACAGACTGGAAGAAACAGGTCTTCGATGATGCCATGGTACAGAACTACAGCATCAACGTGCAAGGTGGTGACGAGGTCGGTATGTATAACCTCTCTATCGGCTACACCGAGGGTGAGAGCACGATTAAGAAGAATGGCCTGACCCGTCTGAACGTACGCTTCAATACCGATATCTCTATTATCGAAAAGTTGAAGACTCGTTTCGACATGGCCTACTCACGAATCGACCGCGATGTCTTCGATGACGGTGCTCCTGAAGACCTCACAGCCGGCCCGATAGCTTCTCCCTCTTTCCTGAGCTTGGTGAAATCTCCGTTCTTGAACCCGAACACTTATTACGATCTGACAGGTGTGCTGTCTGGAACCTTGGCCGATGCTGACGACTATCTCGCCATGTCTCCCTTCAAGTTCAGTCTTGGTAACCCGGCTGCTCTGTTGTCTGCTGGTGACGCCGTTAACAAGAACCGTGTGGAGAGCACAGAGTTTTATGCTGTCATCGCTCCGAAGTATCAGTTCAACGACTACCTCTCTCTGAGCGAGACCTTCAACTACACATTGAACCGCGTGTCACAGCGCTACTATCGCCCGCTGACCGGTATGCCGACTTTCCTGATTGAAGGTATCGGCCCGGTTCAAAACCAGGCTATCTCCATGTTCTCCAAGGAGACCAGCATTGAGAGTGACACTCGTCTGCAGTTCACCAAGCAGCTTGGTGCTCACTTCCTGGATGTCTTTGGAGGCGTTCGCTACAGCAGCTTCTCTTATGACAACAGCCAGCCCTCCGGTATGCAGGACAAGGGTGGTAACGACAAGCAGCCTAACCTCAGCACCAGCTGGCGTTATAAGTTTGTCGATGGTGTCAACGACAAGTGGAAGACTTACACCTGGTATGCCAATGCCGACTACAACTATCGCAGCCGCTACTACCTGACCGCCACCTTGGCAGCAGAGGCCAGCAGCCGCTTCGGTAAGAACTGCGACGGCATCAAGTTGGCCGGTGTGAAGTGGGGTATCTTCCCCGGCGTTCAGGCCGCATGGGTTGTCACCAACGAGTCTTGGTTCCCGCAGAACCGTGGCATCAACTACTTGAAGCTCCGTGCAGGATATGATATCAGTGGTAACGATGACATCAGCAACTATGCTGCCCGTACATCGTTCAGCTCCATGAAATACTTGAACGACATTGTTGCTGCTCAGTTGAACAATATCGGTAACGATAAGATTCAGTGGGAGCAGACCAATAAGTTCAATGTTGGTCTGACGGCTAACTTCGTTGACAATCGCATCGGTGTTGACTTCGACTACTATATCCACCGCACCAACGACCTGCTCACCCTGAAGACCTTCGACAACCCCGTTGCCGGTATCAACAACTACTGGAGTAATGGAGGTTCTCTGGAGAACACGGGCTTCGAGTTGACCTTTACTGGAAAACCCATCGTCAGTAAGAACTTCAACCTTGAGTTGGGTGCCAGCATGGGTCATTATAAGAATGAAGTGAAAAGTCTGCCTAACACCACACGTCAGTGGGTGGATGGTCAGAAGAGCGCCATCGGCGAACTGGCTTCCATCTATGGAAAAGAGAACATCGCAACCTTCATTGGAAGTCCTGTCGGCATGTTCTACGGCTATCGCACCAATGGCGTGTTTGCCAACGATGCTCAGGCTTCTACCGCCTACACCGACCCTGTCACGGGCCAGCAGAGCTATCTGAAGATGATTGACGAGACCGGTCATGATCAGAACTTCGTTGCTGGTGACATGCACTTCGTTGACCTGAACAACGATGGCATCATCGACACCAAGGACCGCACCATCATCGGCGACCCCAATCCCGACATTTATGGTAACATCTTCGCCAATGTGATGTGGAAGAATTTCACACTCTATGTTGGCCTGAACTACTCTCTCGGCAACGATGTATATAACTACCAGCGCTATCTGCTGGAGTCTGGCTCAGATTTCTACAACCAGACCACAGCCATGAACAACCGCTGGCGCTTTGAAAATCAATATACCACCATGCCTCGACTTGCCTATGGCGACCCGATGGGCAACAGTCGCTTCAGCGACCGTTGGATTGAGGATGGCAGCTACCTGCGCCTGAAGACCCTGCGTCTGACCTACAAGGTGCCCGTTCACTGGACATGGCTCCAGGGACTCGCCATCTGGGGTGAGGCCAACAACCTCCTGACACTGACTCACTATGTCGGCAGCGACCCCGAGTTCTCTGCTTCTAACAGTGTTCGCTATCAGGGCATCGATGCTGGCTATCTGCCTCTGAGTCGTTCGTTTACTCTTGGTGTGAAGATTAATCTCTAAAGAATTTGACAAAGATGAAAAAGAATATTATTTTTATCGCAGTACTCTTTGGAATGCTTGCAGGAACATTTGTTTCCTGCGAGGATTCCTTGGAAACCGGATCTGACCGTCAGCTCTTTGATCCTTCGCTGACCCTGAAGACAGACTCTATCTACTACACACTTGGTATTCTCAGGGGTGTTCAGGATGCCATCGACCAGTATGTCATCTACAATGAGATTCGTGGAGACCTGGCAGTTCCCAACGAGGCCAATGCAACGACCGACCTGAAGAATATGTCGAGTTTCTCTGACGAGACCACGCGCTATGATTCAGCGTATGTCTATTATCGTGTCATCAACAACTGTAACTACTACATTGCCCATCGCGACACTACGCTGCGCACGGGTTCTATTGCAGTAGCCCTGCCTGAATACGTACAGGCTTATGCCATCCGTGCGTGGGCATACCTGCAGTTGGTGAAGATCTATGGAGAGGTACCGTTCTATACAGAACCCATCACCACCATCTCCCAGGCTAATCTTATCGGCAACGGACCCAAGCTCAACATGCAGCAGATCTGCGACCAGTTGGCTCCCGACCTGGAGAAGTACAAAGAGTATGGCGTTCCCAACTATGGTACCATCAATGTCGGTTCCACCAACATGGGACAGGGTAAGTCCGTTGAGTCTTCCATGATCATGTTCCCCGCAGCATTGGTGCTCGGCGACTGGTATCTGGAGACCAACCAATATGAGAAGGCTGCCAAGGCCTACTTCAGCTATCTGAAGAAGCAGCGTGTCCCCATGAGAAGCTACTATGCTTCAGTGTTCAGATCTGACCATCTTGATGAGATACCTAACGACTTTGCTATTTATCAGTCGGGTACGCCATGGTCAAGCATCTTCTCCATGTCGCCCAGTGATGTTATCACCTATGTACCTCTGTCAGTCAACAAGCTGAGAGGTGCCGTCACCAACCTTCCCAAGCTCTTCGGCTATGACTTCTATATCACGCCGTCGGCTCCTATCGACTCTCTGAACCCCAACCTCCAGCGTACGGAGTCTCCCTATCTTGACACCCGTCAGATTGACCCGTCAAGCACTTACATGGAGTTGTGCAACAGCCAACCCTACTACTACTATTCGTTTGGTGAGGCCAGACGTGGTGTGAACGAGACCAATGTCTTCGGTGACCTGCGTCGTTACTCCACATTGCGCGATGAAGAGTCACAAGACACCAAGGAGAGTTACTATGTGATGACGAAGTTCAATACGGCCAACGTGCCTGTCTATCGTGCTACCACTGTCTATCTGCGCATGGCAGAGGCTCTCAACCGCGCCGGCTATCCTGATGCAGCCTTCGCTATTCTGAAGAGCGGTATCAACCCCTCACTGGCCGACACTATCTACATGAAGCCCGAAACACGCGAGTACTTGAAGACCACCATTCCGTTCCTGGCACAGGAGAACCGTGAAATCTTTGTCAATAACTACGGCATCCACTCTCGTGGTAGCGGCATCACCCGTGGCGGTCAGACTCCTTACCAGCTCGACACCATCGTGAAGATGAAGATGATACAACTCGAGGAGTTTATCAACAACGGAGGCACTGGTGTCTATGCTCCTACAGGAACCATCGCCGACACCATCAATGCTGTGGAAGACATCCTCTGCGACGAGTATGCACTGGAGATGGCCTTCGAGGGCAACCGCTTCGGCGACCTCTGCCGCTTGGCCCGCCACAAAAATGATGTTGACATCTTTGGCAACAATCTCTATGGTCCTAACTTCGGAGGTTTATGGCTGAGTAAGAAACTCGCCTTTAAGAACCCCTTGAAGGACCTAACGCAAGAGGCTAACTGGTACATTCCGTTCCGCCGCGACTAATCGGGGGATGGGAACCAAACAGATAGGATGCAGGGACGGGGGTTTCCTCGGCCCTGCATTTTTTGATAAAGAAAAAGACAGCATAAACATACAACAAGTAATATTCAGAGATATGAGGAAATCATTGCTTTTCGTCATCAGTTTCTTGTCTTTCGGGCTTCACGTCCTTGCCGACAATGAGGTGATTCGTTTTTCCTTTGCCAGCACAAGTGATGAGAGTGGCACCTACACCGGAACCCTCCATTCGGGTGCAAAGTTGGCTCAGTATGGAGATACCCATGTACTGGACTTGGGAGGCGACAACGGTTACTTCCAGTTCGACCAGCTCTTGGGCAACTATGTCCATGCCTTCAATGGCCAATACAGCATATCGGTGAATGTCTTCATTCCTGCTGATGCCGATCTGTCTGCCGATGGCAACTTCGTATGGTGCTTCGCCAATTCCGAAACTACGGGCTACATGTTCCTCAGTGCCAAGGACAACCGCTTCGCCATCTCTCCCAGCAACTATCAGGAAGAGAAGTCTGTCAAGAGCTCTGAGGTGCTGAAGAAAGGCCGTTGGAACCATTTCCTCTATGTTCAATATTCCACATCAAGAGGCTATCTTTATATCAATGGTGTGGCTACCAATGCCACCCAGCGTATCATGCCCTCGACGCTCAATGACTTCATCAGCTGTTACCTTGGTCGCAGTTGTTTCGAGCGCGATGCCTACCTGAAGAATGTGCTGATGTCCGACTTCTGCATCTTCAACTACCGCAACACGCAGGTCAGCGACCTCATGACCACGACCACTCGCCTTAATGAGATTGCTGATTCGCTGGCCCTGCGTCGTACACTTGAAAACTTCACCCCTGGCAACCTGACCAATCTGAAAGACGATGTTGTCCTTCCTACACGCGAAGGTTCCATCTCCATCACCTGGGAGACCAGTGACCCTGGCGTCATCACTGCCACAGGTCACGTTACACGTCCGGCCAGTGGTCAGCCCATCGCCACTGCCGTGCTCACCGCTCATCTGAAGACCTACTACAAGATGAAGGAAGTGCTCTACGACAAGCAGTTCCAGGTCTCCGTCTTGCCCGATGTCAGCGATGCCGAGGCTGTGGCCTACGATGCCGACCACCTGCCTTTGACGGCCCATCTCAACAATGTCTATACAGACGTGGCGCTGCCCACCGTCGGCACAGAAGGTTCAGCTATCTTCTGGGAATCCAGTGACCACGAGTACATGACCGATGACGGTCGCGTGCTCAAGCAGCCTGAAGGCAGCAAACACCATCTTACCCTCACGGCTACCATCCTCAAAGGACAGGCTAAGGAGGTGCGCTCGTTCGATGTCTTTATCCACGAACGCGAGAACTACGAGAACTACCTGTTCGTCTATTTCCCCTCCAATAACAACGAGAATCTATACTATGCCATCTCCACCGATGGCTACAACTATACGCCGCTCAACAACGGCAACGCCTTCCTCAAGGCCGACACCACCACTGTCATGGGTGGTCTGCGTGACCCCCACATCCTACGTGGTGAGGATGGCTGGTTCTACATGGCTGTCACCGATATGAAGTGTTCCCTCGGTTGGGACAGCAATCGCGGCCTGGTGCTCATGAAGTCCAAGGACCTCATCCATTGGAGTCACTCCACCGTACATTTCCCCACCCGCTTCTACGGTACCCCCTTCGCTCAGGTTGACCGAGTGTGGGCACCCGAGACCATCTACGACCCCATCGCCGGTAAGTATATGGTTTATTTCTCCATCCGTACCACCGACGGAACCGCAGTTTATGATAAGGACTACTACTGCTATGCCAATGATGACTTCACCAACTTGGAGACTGTTCCCGAATATTTCTACGACCGAGGCGATGCCACCATCGATATGGATATCGTCTATAACGAGAGTGATGGCCTCTATCATGGCTTCTTTAAGACCGAAGGCCAGGGCGGCATCTGTAAGGTGACAGCCACACGCCTCACTCCGGAGCCGGGGCAGCCTGCCGGCTCCCAATGGTCTGCTCCCAGCGGCACGCTTCAGCAGACTACAGAGAATGTAGAAGGAGCCGGTGTCTTCAAACTCATCAACCAAGACAACTGGATATTGATGTACGACTGCTACAGCAACGGCCACTACCAGTTCTGCTCCAGCCCCGACCTCTCGCAGTTCACTTTCGTTCAGAATACTGCCACCACCGGAGCCTTCACACCGCGTCATGGCACCGTCATCCCCATCACGGCCGAAGAGACGGCAGCCTTGCTCGAAGCCTTCCCTATGAGCGCGTCGCGTACGGCACAGTTCAAGGGCACCCGCAGCGAGCGTGTCAAGCAAACAGGCATCGTGACGACGGCCTCCACCATCTTCCTGCCCGTTGAGCGGGGCACCGACCTCACTGCCTTCGACCCGCAGTTCTATGGTGGCATTGGTTGTGTGGTAACCCCGGTCGGTGTACAGGACTTCAGCAAGGGGGCCGTCACCTATACTTTCACCAATGGCACCGCTCAGACTTCCTATGAGGTAAGCGTCGTGGAAGAAGGAAACCCAGTGCTGCCCGACTTCCATGCCGACCCAGAGGTGTTATTCTCCCAGAAAACCGGTCGCTTCTATGTCTATCCCACCACCGATGGCTATGAAGGCTGGGGAGGCTACAGTTTCGATGTCTTCTCCAGTGCCGACCTGGTGAACTTCACCAACGAAGGCACAATCCTTAACCTGCAGACTGGCAAGGACGTGGCCTGGTCGTCAGGCAATGCCTGGGCTCCCTGCATCGAGGAGAAATGGATGAATGGCAAGTGGCGTTACTACTTCTTCTTCAGTGGTCAGAACCGCACACTGAACAAGAAGACACTCGGCGTTGCCGTTGCCGACAACCCCACTGGCCCCTTTACGGCTCACCCCACACCGCTCTTCACCGAGTCGCAGGCCGGACAGATGATAGACTCCGATGTCTTCACCGACCCTGTCTCCGGACAGACTTATTATTATTATGGCAACGGTCGTTTGTGCTACCGCTTGATGGGCGATGACATGACCAGTGTCGTAGGAGCCGAGAACGTCATCACCCCGACGGGTGGCTCCCTGGCCGACTATGCTTTCCGCGAGGGTGCCTATGTGTTCTATCGCAACGGTCTCTACTACTTCCTTTGGTCGGTCGATGACACGGGCGCTGCCAACTACCATGTGGCCTATGGCACGAGTACCTCACCAACAGGTCCCATCCGGGTGGCTGCCGACCCCATCGTCATCATCCAGGACCCCGACAACTACATCTATGGCACCGGTCATAACTCCATTGTCAATATTCCTGGCACCGATGACTGGTACATTGTCTATCACCGCATCAACCGCAACTATCTCAACAACGGCCCCGGTATCCACCGCGAGGTGTGCATCGACAAGATGACTTTCGATGCCGAGGGTCGCATCAACCGTGTCACCCCGACCCGTGAGGGCATCGACCCTGTTGTCATCGACAACGTGCAGCAGCTCATCACGGGTGTCCAGCTGACAGAGCAGACAGCAGTTCAGCCCGCTCTGCGGGTGGACTACTACACCATCGACGGCAAGGCTCTTGGCACGACTGCACCTGTTCGTAAGGGCATCTATGTGCGCCGTGAGATACTGGCCAACGGTCGTGTGCGCAGTATGAAAATTGTGATATGAAATACCGTAACATTGTGTTCGACCTTGGTGGCGTCCTCGTCGGCCTCGACGGTCCACGTTGCATCAAGGCTTTCAACGAGCTCGGCTGTCAGCGTGTTTCAGAGTATGTGGAAAGACACCTCACCGCCGATCTCTTTCTTGATATCGAGGTGGGACGCATCACGACCGCCGACTTCTGCCAGGAAGTGAGGAACCTGACCTGTTGCATGGCTTCTGATGAGTCCATCGTGGCGGCCTGGAACACGCTGCTCACCACCATCAGTCGTGAGCGGCGCAAACGGTTGCTTGCTTTGCGGCAAGCTGGCCATCGCGTCTTTCTGCTCAGCAACACCAACGACATGCACTGGGTCTATACCCGCGAACGACTGTTCCCCATGGACGGCAAGACCACGGCCGACTTCTTCGACCGGGTATTCCTGTCCTATGAGATGCAACTGGCCAAGCCTGATAAGCGCATCTTCCTGCGCATGATGGAGGAGGGCGGCATGCTGCCCGCAGAGACCTTGTTCATCGATGACAACAGCGACAATGTGGAAACGGCCTGCTCTTTAGGCATCCACACGTTCCTCAACACCCATATTGACGACTGGCTTCATGCAGACCATCTTTTTGAATGAGCTGAAATCATCGCTCCGAGAGCCTGCCGTGGCCACCATCGGCTTCTTCGACGGTGTCCATCTGGGTCATCGTCACCTTGTCTCGCAGGTGACGGCGGCAGCCCATGCCCGCCAGTGGCGCTCCATGGTCATCACCTTCGACCGCCATCCGCGCGAGGTGCTGGCTGCCAGGGTAGAGCCTTTCCTGCTCACCACCCTCGACGAGAAGCTGCAGCTACTCACCCAACTGGGTGTCGATGTGGTCGTCGTGCTGCCCTTCAGCAGGCAGATGGCTTCCCTCAGTGCCCGTAGCTTCATGCAGTCGGTGCTGCGTCAGCAGCTCGGTGTCTGTCAGCTCGTTATCGGCTATGACAACCGCTTTGGCCACGACCGCGCAGCAGGTTTTCCCGACTATGTGGCCTATGGTCGTGAGCTGGGCATCGAGGTGACACGGGCCGAAGAGCTTATCACCGCCCACGGACCAGTCAGTTCGTCTGTCGTGCGCCACCTGTTGACAGTCGGTGAGGTGGAGAAGGCCAGTGCCTTGCTGGGTCGTCCCTACGAGTTGTGCGGCACGGTGGTCCATGGCTTTCAGGAGGGGCGCAAGATGGGATTTCCCACGGCCAACCTTCAACTCGTCGAACCGCTTCTGCTTCTACCCAAGAGTGGGGTCTATGCCGTGGAGACGATGGCTGGCAAGTGGATGCCCGGCATGCTGAACATCGGCACTCGTCCCACCTTCAACGGTCACAAGCAAACCATCGAGGTCCACATCTTCCGTTTCTCCGGTGAACTCTATGGCAGCATGCTGAAGGTCAGGCTTTTGCATCGTGTGCGCGATGAGCGGCCCTTTCAGAGTCCTGACGAATTGCGCCGGCAGCTCCAGCACGACCGCCAGGAGATAGAGACACTCCTTCAATGTCCTCATGAATAAGAAATTTTGAAAAGAATATGAAATACCATTTGTGGCTCGACGCAGCCTTATACGTCATCGTCTTCCTGCTGATTCAGTTCCTCACCTCCATGGCAGTCATGTACTTTTTCCCCGACTTCCAGGTCAACGTGACAGCGCTTACGCTGGCTGCAGCCGTGAGTAGCGTAGTCATCGTAGCGACTTTTGCCGTCCTTCGGTGGTCGCCCTTCAGTCGTCTCTATCTGCAGAGCCGTCCCTGGACAGCCTTGTGCTGGGTTGCCGTGCTCACCGTGGGCACCGTCATCCCCTCCATCTGGCTCTCTGAGCAGCTCGGCCTTGACCTCTCCGACGAACAGAAGCAAATGATGACACGCCTGATGAGTACGCCGTGGGGCTATCTTGCCGTGGGCATTGCCGTACCACTGGCCGAGGAAATGGTCTTTCGCGGAGCCTTGCTGCGCACGCTGCTGAAGGTCTTTTCTTCCGAGGAAACTCCCCGCTGGCGTCCCTGGATGGCCATCATACTCTCAGCACTGCTCTTTGCTGCCGTCCATGGCAACCTGGCGCAAGGCATCCATGCCTTCCTGATAGGTCTGCTCTTAGGCTGGATGTACTGGCGCACCGACAGCATTGTGCCTGGCCTGACACTTCATTGGGTGAACAACAGCATCGCCTATGCGCTGGAGCGTATCTTTCCCGGCATCGACGATGTGCGCCTGGTAGATCTCTGCGGCGGCAGCCAACTGCGTGTGCTGATGTATGTGGGTTTCTCCCTGCTCATCTTCCTTCCCGCCCTCTACCAGCTCTGCCTGAGACTGAGAAAGAAATAGAGACCTGAAAATTGGCTTAGACTTGGAAGCCAACTATAACACGGTCATAATCTACGATGATGATAAAACCTCAAAATGGTAAATAGATTCTTGAGTTCTCCCCGATGTATTAATTTGGGGAAGAACGGCTTTTTTTTGTTGCAAAGCACTCGGCATTCCGATTTATTTTGTTATTTTTGCAAGCGTAAATAGTGAAAACCAATATAAAGAAAAAACCATAAAACAATGAAAAGACTGTTATTGAGCCTTCTTCTCGTGCTCGTAGCCTTGTTGGACTACGCTGCCAACACGGTGAAAACTGTTTCCCAGGTGACAGAACCCGTTACGATAACGGAGAACTGGGACTACCGTATTGACAATGCCGTTCCCTTTACGGAAACGGGAAGTGTCGATATCGTGAATACCGACCATGCCGTAGTTATCTTCAACAACCTGAAGCCCAGCAAGGCACTGGCGTATTTGAAGTATATCAAAATCAATGGTGCCGTTGCCCGTAACAATAGCAACTGTCAGGTGAAGATGTACGGCTCTGGCAGTATCATCCTGCCCTATGGCACCTCGGTAAAGATGCTGACCGTCTATTCGGAAGAAAACTTCACGGGCGACGAGTGTAACAACTTCGATACCCGCAACACCGGCGGCTACATGAATACGCTGACCGAGGCGCAGCTGAACAACCGCATCCGGTCGTTCAAACTGAAGCGCGGCTACATGGTGACATTCTCACTGCTGCCCGAAGGCCGTGGCTATAGCCGTTGCTTCATTGCCGACAAGGCAGATCTGGAGATGAACCTTCCGGCCCTGATGTCCGGACGCGTGTCGTCCTACCGTGTCTTCCAGTGGAACGATGCCTCGAAGAAGGGTATCGCCAGCACCACCAGTCAGGACATTGTCAACGCTCTGAACGCCTCCTGGTGCTACGACTGGGGAGTAGGTACCAACCGCTATCCCGACTGTGAGTGTGTGGTAAACCATATTTATGAAGACTATCCTTCCTCTTCAGCGTGCGGCAGTGCGACACATTCCACCCACATGAAGACCAACAACGAGCCGCTGAACGAAGCCGACGACAGACCGCAGAGCTTAGAGACTATCCTGGCCAACTGGGAGAACCTCATGCGTACCGGTATGCGTCTGTGTACCCCGTCGTCATGGGACGGCAGCCCCAACTTCACCCAGCAGTTCCTTGATGCCATCGATGCCCGCGGCTGGCGCTGCGACATTGTTGACCTTCACTGCTACTGGACAGAGGGAACCTTCGATAGCAGCATTCCCAGTGCCTGGAACAAATACAAGCGACCCATCTGGGTCTCCGAGTTTGTGTGGGGTGCCTCATGGAACAATAATGGTGCCTTTGCCTCTGGCGTGACCGAACATCAGAATGCAGAGGCCATGAAGCGTATCATCACCAAGCTCAACGGCTGGGGATATGTAGAGCGCTATGCTTACTGGAACAGCGAACGCGACCCGTCAAAGGTTTATAAGAACGGCTCGCTCACCGAGCTCGGTGAGTGGTATGCCAGCCAGAAGACCGGCATCGGCTACAACAAGACTTATGAGTATGTACCCGTCACGCCGCCCCTGTCTGACCCCAGCAATCTCTCTGTACGCTTCGACAAAGACAAACGTCACAATTCGCTCTCGTGGAAGGAAAACAATGGTGAGCTCAGCAACACGATGGTTATCCAGCGTAAGATAGACGATGGCTCCTGGACAGAGATTGCCGTCATCGACCTCAAGGAGTCTGCCAGCACTTATAGCTATGTTGACGAAGAGGGTCTCGACGGATATTCCTACCGTATCTGTGTGACGGACATGAACAATAAGAAACGCTACTCCGATGTCATCGTATCAAAGCCCACCACCGTAGAGTCGGGCGATGCCATGACGGTGAGAGGCGAGACCCGCTACATAGGCGGAAACATTGTCTATAACGGAGACTTCGACTTCGGCACTGCCGGATGGGTCAGCGGCACAGGTGCTGCCATTACCTATCCCGACTTCAAGGTGAACACCATGGGCGGAGTTGACAATGGTGCCTACCTGCAGGCTTACACCCACAAGGGACCTGCTACGGCGGGTGCTGTGAAAACGGCCTTCGACGTACAGCCCAACACCGACTACTACGTCTCTATCTATGCCAAGAATATGGGTGGCAGCAATTACCATGGTTTATCTTTGAGCAGTGACGGCGTGACCGAGGGTAGCAAGGTCTTCACCGTACCAACTTCGACCGCATGGACCCGCCAGACCGGTACGTTCAACACCGGTGACAACGACAAAGTACTCTTCTTCATGCGCTGGCTGCAGTCCAAGGCGCAGATGGATAGGATCATGATCTGCCGACTCTATGAGAATCAGGAGGATGCCTTGGCCGATGCCGTCGCCCAGATGCGCAACAAGGCGGAATACCTGAAAACCTACAACACCGAATATCCCGACATCAATGCCGAACTTACAACGCGCATTGCCGCCGTCACTGGTACTGACAAAGAGGCCATCAAGGCTTTAGAGAGTGCTGTTGCCGACGCTGTCAAGGCTCTTGCCAACAAGAAGAAACTCGACCTGCTCGTTGCCAAGGCTTTGGAGCTTGTGACCTTTGACTTGCCAGGTGCCGACGAACTCCGAATAGAGGCCGAGAGCGCACAGGGACAGAATACCTTCGATGGATACAAAGACGCCCTCACCACCTTGCAGACAAAGATGGATGACTATATGACGATGGAATATACCACCGACAATATCCAGAACCCAACCTTTGAGGCTGCAACGGGGTGGACCAAGTCGGGAACCTTTACTGGCGGCGATCAGGGCATCCGTGACCAAGACGGTGTGCAGTGCTGGAACGCATGGTGGGGTAATGTCTCCAAGTCCGACACCCGTACCCTCGCCATCCAACAAACCATCGAGAACCTGCCCATGGGATTCTATCAGTTGGAGTGTAAGGCTATGACACAACACTACTGCATCACCGACCAGCATGCCTATATCAAGGTGGGCGACCAGACGGCCGTCAGCCCTGTGATGACCCTCGATAACTACGACCTGCCCGACGTTACGAAGGCCAACCGCTGGGAGACGTTGACCACCTCACCGCTCTATGTGGCTGAGGGCGACCAGTTGGTTATCGGCTTCGAGAGTTCTAAAGCCAATGCCGTCGATGACAATGCCTGGTGCTCCATTGCCGACAACAATAGCGCCGGCGACCGTCGCGAGGGCTGGTGGTGTGCCACCGACTTCAAACTGAAGTACCTGCTCTTCTGCCAGCGCGAACAGGAAGCTGGCACATGGGGTGTCATCTGTCTGCCCTACAACATCGTGCCGGGTGCAGGCGTGAAACTCTATGAGATAGCCGGATTGAACTACAACGCTACGTTGCTCTGTCTGCAAGAGGTGGAAACGCCAGTGGCAGGTAGGCCTTACATCTACTACACGGAGAACCCCCTCGTTCGCTTCTATTCAGGTGGCACCACGGTGAAGAGTGTTGTGTCAGGAGCCGGAAACCTCGTGGGCAGGTTCACAGAATACACCACACCGCTCAACGGCTATGCGTTTATCGATGGTGTCTTTGTGTGCCAGACCGACAAAAACAACCGCGCTGTCACTCCGGCCTATTCGGCCTATATCAGAAAATACACTTCGCTGAATATCCTTGAAGACTGGACAGGACCCACACTGCCTATCCAGGGCGTTCCTTCCGGCATTGAAGGCATACAGGCTGACGAAACCAACGGTCAGCCAGAGACCATCTATACTCTTGACGGCATCAAGACCAAGGCCGACAAGAAGGGTATCTATATCGTCAATGGCAAGAAGCGCGTAGTGAAGTAAGACACTTCACTATGCGGCCTCTGGCCGTGGGCATCAAGAAATAGCCCCGCCTGTTCTTCTCGAACAAGCGGGGCTTACTTTTTAACAGTTAAGTTTTAAAATGTATTGATTATAGAGAAAGCATAGAAAAAATTATTCTGTTAACATACTTTGCCGCATGGAGTCAACCTTGGCACTATCGCCCATCTGCTGGGCCACTGACACGCCCTGCTGCATGCTTTCGGTACTGGCGGTGGCCGGCTCGTCGTTGAGCGGTGCCTGCATGGCGTTGGACAGGGTTAGGATGACGGCTATCACGGCGGCAGCCTTGAAGAGCGGCATCAGGCGCTGTGTGAGCGTGATGGTGCGAGCCTTCACGGGTTCAGCCTTTTCTGTCATAGACAGGATGCGTTCGTCAAACGCTTCGTCCAGACGGTCTGCCTTGGGCTCTTGTTGTTCGTAAACAAACAAAGAACGATAGGTCTCCAGCTCGGCAGGAATGTTTTCCTGACTGAAGAAAGAACGCAGAATCTCTTCCTCTTCCAAGGATGTCTCAGCGTTCCAGTAACGCTCCAAGAGCTGATCAATGTACTTGTAGTCCATCTGGCACTTTTGATTCTTATCTATCTAAAAGACGTTTGTGATACTGAAAAGTTACAGCGTTAACAGAGTTTAACAAATATCAAGCAACTCGTGAAACACGATTCGCAGAAATAGTTACAAGCATTATGCATTATACTTTCCCCTTATGGTTTGTCGGGCGCGGAAGATGTTGACTTTCACCTGTTCCTCGGTGATGTCCATGATGTTGGCAATCTCTTTGTAGGACTTCCCTTCGATGTCGCGAAGCTGGACACAGGAGCGTTGTTTCTCGGGCAGAGAGTCGATGATGCGTCGAACCTGTTCGAGCTGACTTCTTCTCACGGTATCCTCAAAGGGGTTGGCATGGTGGTCGGGGCGCTCTACAGGAATCTCGTCCAACGACTCGTGGCGGTTTTCCATCAGTCGCAGGTGGTCGAGTGAGAGGTTGCGGCATATCGTCATGCAGAAAGCCTCGATGGAATCGATGCTTTCCCAGCGCTCCCGTTGGTTCCAAACCTTCAGCAGCGTTTCCTGCACCATGTCTTCAGCGTCCTCGTGGTTCTGAACAATGCGCAGAGCCAGACGGTAGAGCCGATCTTTCAGTGGCAGGATGTCATGACGGAAGTTCACCTTTCTTTATTGTTTAGTTCTTAATAATCACCGTTCCATGCTGTCCGTCGATGGCGTCGGCACGAGTGATGACTACGCGGGCTACGCCTGCTTCCACGGCAGCGAGGGCGTTCTCTATTTTCGGCATCATGCCGCCGGAGATGGTACCGTCGGCCACACACCTATTATATATATCGCGCGTGAGGAGGGGAATGACACTGTTGTCGTCATCGGGTTGGGCCAGCACCCCTGGCTTCTCGAAGGCGTAGATGAGAGTCACCTCGTAGTAGGGAGCCAGGGCCTTGGCGGTTTCTCCGGCCATGGTGTCGGCATTGGTGTTGAGGATGAGGCCTTCACCGTTGTGGGTGAGGGGAGCTATGACGGGTGTGATGCCAATTTCCAGCAGCTGGGACAACCTGTTGCCGTTGGCATGATCAACGTCACCGACAAAGCCGAAGTCAATCAATGCTTCCTGCGGTTCTTCACTGGTAGAACCGGTCGTTGTCAAGGCTACGGGCGGCCTCTTGTGGGAGCGTATGATGTCGGCATCGGCACCGGTGAGTCCGAGGGCATTGATGCCGTGAGCCTGCAGGCGGGCCACCAGGTTTTTGTTGACCAGGCCGCCATAGACCATGGTGACAACTTCCAGCATGTCGGCATCGGTGATGCGGCGGCCGTTCACCATCTGCGACTCGATGCCCAGTCTGGCAGCAGTCTTGGTGGCACGGCGGCCTCCGCCGTGCACCAGTATCTTACGCCCTTCAATGGCAGAGAAGTCTTTCAGCAGTTGCGTGAGCTGTGCCTCGTCTTCCACGACGGCTCCGCCCACCTTGATGATGGTGAGGTGTTCCATTATTCCAAATAAGTATATCCGTAGAGTCCGTTGCGATAGTTGGAGAGAAACTCCTTTCCTTCCTCCAGGGTAATCTTGCCCTGCTTATAGCTCTTGTTCACCCAGATTTCCAGTTGGCGCACCAGCTTCTTCGGGTTGTACTGAACGTAGTCGAGGACCTCTTCCACGGTTTCGCCGTCTATAATCTGGTCGATATGATACTCGCCGTCCTTGACCGATATGTGTACGGCATTGGTGTCGCCAAAGAGGTTGTGCATGTCACCTAAGATTTCCTGGTAGGCCCCCACGAGGAATACGCCGAGGTAGTATTTCTCGTTTTTCTTCAGGGTGTGAACGGGCAACGAGTGGGAGTTGTTGCGGTTGGTCACGAAGTTGGTAATCTTACCATCGGAGTCACAGGTGATATCCTGGATGGTGGCATTGCGGGTGGGGCGCTCGTCGAGCCGCTGGATGGGCATGATGGGGAAGAGCTGGTCGATGGCCCAGGAGTCGGAGAGCGACTGGAACAGTGAGAAGTTGCAGAAATATTTGTCGGCCAACAGCTTGTCGATGTTCATCAGTTCCTCGGGGATGTGTTTCAGGCTCTTGGTGAGGATGTTGATTTCGTGGCATACGCTCCAGTACATGGCCTCAATCTCTGCGCGTGTCTTGAGATCTACGATGCCGTGAGAGAAGAGGTCGAGCACCTCGTCGCGAATCTGTTCGGCGTCGTGCCAGTCTTCGAGTACGTTGCGCGGGGATAGGTTATCCCATATCTCGTAGAGGTCTTTCACCAGCTGGTGGCTGTTCTCGTCGGGTTCAAACTCTTCCGGCATCTCGGGCAGCGAGGCTGTTTCCAGCACGTCGATGACGAGCACTGAGTGGTGGGCGGCCAGTGAGCGTCCGCTCTCCGTGATGAGGTTGGGGTGGGGCAGTTCGTTCTTGTTGGCGGCATCGACAAAGGTGTAGATGCAGTCGTTGACATATTCCTGGATGCTGTAGTTCACGGAGCTCTCGCTTGACGACGACCGTGTGCCGTCATAATCGACCCCCAGTCCGCCGCCGCAGTCCACGAAATCTACGTTGTATCCTAACTTGTGGAGCTGGATATAGAACTGTGCTGCCTCGCGCAGGGCTGTCTGGATGCGTCGAATCTTGGTAATCTGGCTGCCGATGTGGAAATGGATGAGGCGCAACGAGTCGTGCAGTCCTTTCTCGTCGAGCACCTGCAGGGCGCGGAGCAGTTCCGAACTGGTCAGTCCGAACTTCGAGGCATCGCCGCCGCTCTCCTCCCATTTGCCGGAGCCTGAGGATGCCAGTTTGATGCGGATGCCGATGTTGGGTTTGACATTCAGTTTCTTCGCCACCTTGGCAATGATGTCCAGCTCGTTCATCTTCTCTACGACGATGAAGATCTGCTTACCCATCTTCTGGGCGAGCAGGGCCAGTTCTATATAGCTCTGGTCCTTGTAGCCGTTGCAGACGATGATGGAGTCGCTCTGGCACTGCATGGCGATGACGGCATGCAGTTCGGGCTTTGAGCCAGCTTCCAGTCCGAGGTTGAACTTCTTGCCGTGGGAGATGATCTCCTCTACGACGGGTTGCATCTGGTTTACCTTGATGGGATAGACCACATAGTTTTCTCCCTTGTAGTCATACTCCTTGCTGGCTTTCTTGAAGCAGCTCCATGTCTTTTCGATGCGGTTGTCCAGGATGTCGGGGAAGCGCAGCAGTACTGGCGACGTCATGTCGCGCAGGGCCAGTTCGTCCATCACTTCGCGCAGGTCTATCTGTGTGTTGTCCTTGCAGGGTGTGACATAGATGTTGCCTTTCTCGTTGATGTCGAAGTAGGAGGTACCCCATCCGTTGATGTTGTAGAGTTCCTTTGAGTCCTCAATAGTCCATTTCTTCATATTTACCCGTTCTTCTTGATGTTCAGTGCTTTTAGGATTTCGTCCACCGTGATAGAGATTTTTTCGAAGTTGTCCATCAGGTTGACGTCGATGATGTGGCGCGCCTTCTCGTAGAAGGGCCTGCGCTGTTCCAGTTGTTCGCGGATGAAGACCTGAACCTCCTCGGGGCTCTTGTTCAGCAGGAGCGGCCTGACGCCTTTGCCCATGCGCAGGTGTTCGTAGAGCACTTCCGGCGAGGCTTTCAGATAGATGGTCTCCGCTTGTTGGTTCATGTAGTCCATGTTGTCGAAGAAGCAGGGGGTGCCGCCACCACAGGAGATGATGACGTTTTCAAACTCCGCCACTTCGTGCAGCATGTTATATTCAATCTGTCGGAAGCCCTCCTCACCGCGCTCATCGAAGATTTGTTTGACGGTCATGCGTCTGCGCGTCTCGATATACCAGTCGAGGTCGTAGAAGAAGAGCCCGAGTTCTTTGGCGAGTTCGCGACCTACGGTGGTCTTGCCAGCTCCCATGTAGCCGATGAGGATGATTCTGGTCATGGCTGCCTATTTTATTTTTTTGCTTTCTGGATGATGGCCATGCACTCGTCGTAGGTCAGTTCTGCAGCCTTGGCATGCAGGGCCTTCGGCAAGCGGTAGTTCTTTCCGTCGTAGGCGACGTAGGGACCATAGCGGCCGTTGAGCACCTCCAGCAGGGGGTCTTCGGCGAAGGTCTTCAGGTGGCGTTTCTCTTCCTCCTGGCGTTTCTCGTTGATGAGGCTGATGGCGGTCTCCAGTGTGACGGTCAGCGGGTCTTCGCTCTTCGGCAGAGAAACATATTTTTTCTTGTGGAGGATGTAGGGACCGAAGCGTCCGGTGCCGATGCTTACCTCACTGCCTTCAAAGTCGCCCAGCGTTCGTGGCAGGCGGAACAGCTCCAGGGCCTCTTCCAGGGTGATGGTCTCCATACTCTTGTCGGAGGGCATCTGGGCGAAGCGTGGTTTTTCTTTGTCGTCGGCAGCGCCAATCTGTACGATGGGGCCAAAGCGTCCGATCTTCACATAGACGGGTCGGCCGGTGCCGGGCTCCTTGCCCAGTTCACGCTCGCCGGTCTTGTGCTCGGAACGGGCGTTCATCACCTTGGTGACGGTGGGTTCAAACTTCTTGTCGAAGGAGAGCATCATCTTCTCCCACTGTTCCTTGCCTTCTGCTATGCGGTCAAACTCTTCCTCCACCTTAGCGGTGAAGTTGTAGTCCATGATGTCGGGGAAGCTCTGCATGAGGAAGTCGTTCACCACGATGCCGGTATCTGTGGGCAGCAGCTTGCCTTTCTCGGAGCCAGCCAGCTCTTTCTTCTGCTTGGTGGCCAGCTTGTTGCTTTTCAGGGTATCTACGGTGATGAGGCGCTCCTCGCCCTTCTTGTCACCCTTGTGCACATATTCGCGCTGCTGAATGGTGGAGATGGTGGGAGCGTAGGTTGACGGGCGGCCGATGCCCAGTTCTTCCAGTTTGTGTACGAGGCTGGCCTCGGTGTAGCGCATGGGGCCTTGACTGTAGCGCTCGGTGGAGGTGACCTCCTGGCGGTCCAGGCTCTGTCCTTCCTTCAGGGGTGGCAGGGTGTGGGCGATGTCTTCGTTGAGGAGCTCGTCTTCATCGGTCGATTCGCGATATACTTTCAAGAAACCGTCGAAGGTGATGACTTCGCCTTGGGCAATGAATTTCGCTGTCAGGGGAGCACTCTTGGCTGCCCGGGGCGTGATGATAATCTCTGCCGTGGTCTTCTCTATCTCGGCGTCGGCCATCTGCGAGGCGATGGTGCGCTTCCAGATGAGGTCGTAGAGACGCTTGTCCTGCGAGTTGCCTTCAATGGAGCTGTCGTTCATGTAGGTAGGACGGATGGCCTCGTGGGCCTCCTGGGCGCCCTTCGAACTGGTGTGGAAGGTGCGCGGATGACTGTAGTTGTCTCCGTAGAGCTTGCTGATTTCCTCCTTGCTGGCTCCGATGCAGAGCTTGGAGAGGTTCACGCTGTCGGTACGCATGTAGGTGATGCGTCCGCTTTCATACAGTCGCTGGGCAACCATCATGGTCTGCGACACGGTGAAGCCCAGTTTGCGGGCGGCCTCCTGCTGCAGGGTAGAGGTGGTGAAGGGCGGTGCCGGTGTGCGCTTGAGCGGCTTGCGGCTGACGGAAGCCACGGTGAAGTCGGCATCCTGGCATTGCTGCAGGAAGGCCAGAGACTCTTCGTGGGTCTTGAAGCGGGCGTCCAGCTCGGCCTTCACCTCTGCGGTGGTGCCGTCGGCATTGGGCAGGGTGAAGATGGCGTTCACGCGGAAGTAGGGCTCACTCTTGAAGTCTTGTATCTCGCGCTCGCGTTCTACGATGAGTCTCACGGCGACACTCTGCACGCGACCGGCTGAGAGGGCAGGCTTCACTTTGCGCCACAACACGGGCGACAGCTTGAAACCTACCAGGCGGTCCAGCACGCGGCGCGCCTGCTGTGCGTTCACCAGGTTCATGTCCAGGCGGCGCGGATGCTCGATGGCTTCCAAGATGGCGGGCTTGGTAATCTCGTGGAAGACGATACGGTTGGTCTTCTTCTCGTCCAGTCCGAGCACCTCACACAGGTGCCAGGAGATGGCTTCTCCCTCGCGGTCTTCATCGGATGCCAGCCAAACCTTCTTGGCTTTCCGGGCATTCTGTCGCAGGTCGCTCACCAACTTGGCCTTCTCGGCGGGAATCTCGTAGTGGGGAGTCAGTTTCTCTTCGTCTATACTGAGTTCTTTTTTCTTGAGATCGCGAATGTGTCCATAGCTGGACATTACCTTAAAGTCTTTTCCTAAGAATTTCTCGATCGTCTTGGCTTTCGCAGGACTCTCGACAATCACTAAATTTTCTTGCATAGTTTGCGTTACTTATATTTAGGGCGCAAAAGTAGTGAAAACTTTTGCTTACACCTTATTATATAAGCAACTTTTTTGTTTTTTTAAGGATTTCGGGAGAACGACTCTCTACTTCTCCTGCAGGAAGCGGGCCAGTCCTTGACGCACGGAGGTCAGTCCGAAGTCTTCCAACCGGATGTCTTCCGGCTTGAGCCATTGTGCATCCTTGGCGTCGTCCATGGCATGGACGTGTGAGGTGTCTTCCACCTCGCAACGGAAAAACTGGTCCATGGTGGGAATCGTCATGCCGCTATACAGGTAGCGGTTGGGAACGGTAAAGAGATAGTCGGCCCGCGTCACCTTCAGTCCCGTTTCTTCCATCACCTCACGGCATACGCCTTCCTCAGCAGTCTCGCCGATGTCGCAAAAGCCTCCGGGCAGGTCGAGGGTGTCTTTGGCGGGGTTTTTCTTGCGCCTCACCACCAGCAGCTCTCCCTGTGGGTTGGTGATGAGGGCCACAGTGGCCGAGCTGGGGTTTAGATAATAGGTAAAACCGCAGGCGTCGCAATGTTTGCTTTTCTCGTTGTGTTCCGTAAACCGGTCGCTGCCGCAGACGGGGCAGAATCGGAAGATGTCTAATACATGCATGATGAATGTTCTGCTATTATTTCTTCCACCTGATGACGGTGTTCTTGGAGAGGGGTGAGGAGAGCTTGCGTGTCTGACTGTCGCGCTCACTGGCGGGCAGGAAGTTGCAGCGGACGCCCTTGATGTGTTTCTTGATGTTGAACTCGTCCTGGGAGCTGACGCCCTGGCTTTCTGCCACCAGACGGAAACGCCCAAAGCCGTCGAGCACCACGGTCTTTCCCGCCTGCAGTTCGTGGGTCATGGTCTCCACCAGTTCGCTGATCAGTCCCAACACCTCACCATGCTTGAAGGTGCTGTTTTCCTCTATTCTCTTTGCGATGTCGTTTGAGTGTACCTCACCGGTCGGAACAGTCTGTGCAAACCACTTTCCGCCGCGAAATTCATCCTTGAACTTACTCTGTCTGAGCTTGATAAATACTGCCATGATTCGTTATGTTTGAGATTTTATAAAGTGATAGAAATGCTTTTATGCCTGCAAAGATAGGATTTTATCATGTAATAAGCAAGCTTTTGTCTTGCAAAATAAATTATATTACAAAGTAAAATAAATTATATTGGAAAGTAAAATAAATTATATTGGAAAGTAAAATAAATTATATTGGAAAGTAAAATAAATTATTTTACTAGATAACCTCAATCCTTTTACAGGATAAAAGGAGTTCTTCTTAACATGAAAAGGACTCCTTTCTGGTCATGATGGAGTTGTTCTGTCAGTCCTTTTTCTTTGCATCCAAGTGGTAGGTGAAGCTGATGCCGACGTAGTGGTGGCGGAAGT
>Ga0247611_10001335_pt1 | contig 44593 bp, 37 predicted proteins | sample 177DNAGHGhighgp2_FD_192422 | JGI IMG/M metagenome (GOLD analysis project Ga0247611, IMG submission 192422) | Sheep rumen microbial communities from Palmerston North, Manawatu-Wanganui, New Zealand - 1770 DNA GHGhigh gp2 | ecosystem: Host-associated > Mammals > Digestive system > Stomach > Rumen... | reverse complement strand
CGCTTCAAGGTTTTAAGGTGATATTAGGCAACTATTCACCACAATTAAACATATTTCACCTCATGACCTTACGACCTTATAACCTGATAACCCAACAAGTTGAGCATTTGCGAAACTTGAAAACTTTAATAAAATAAGAACCTATGTCTATTTGGATTGTATTGAAACTCATAGGCTCACTGGCACTGCTGATGTACGGCATGAAGTCAATGAGTGAGAGCCTGCAGAAAATGGCTGGTCCACAGCTCCGTCACGTATTGCAGGCAATGACCACAAACCGCTTCACGGGAATGTTCACCGGTGCCTTTGTCACCGCCGCCGTGCAGTCATCTACAGCCACAACGGTGATGACGGTATCGTTCGTCAACGCCGGACTGCTGACACTGGCACAAGCCATATCCATCATCATGGGCGCCAATATCGGCACCACGTTTACCGCATGGATAATGTCAACGGGCTTCACATTTAACATCACCGACCTGGTATGGCCGGCATTCTTTATCGGACTGCTGCTGATATACAGCAAGACACGTCGCATCATAGGCGACTTCCTCTTCGGCGTCAGCTTCCTGCTGCTCGGTCTGGGAACGCTGAAGATGACCGGCACCGACATGCACTTGGAGCAGATATCGGCAGTGACAGACTTCTTCAAGTCTTTTGAGGACGGATATCTGTCATACTTTATCTTCCTCTTCATCGGTGGAGTGATGACAGTATGCGTACAGTCGTCGGCAGCCGTCATGGCCATCACCATGACACTCTGCGCCACAGGCGTGATGCCTATATACCTCGGCATAGCGCTGGTAATGGGTGAGAACATCGGTACCACGGTGACATCAAACATTGCCGCCATGACAGCCAACACACAGGCACGCCGCGCGGCTTTCGCACACATGTTCTTCAACATCTTCGGTGTGGTGTGGATAATGTTTATATTCCGCTCCTTCACCGACATGGTATGCTCTTTCGTAGGCTATAACCCCGAGCACCCCAACCCCATGTTGTTACCATTCGTGCTGGCTACGTTCCACACCTCGTTCAACGTTATCAACACCATGATACTCATCTGGTTCATACCACAGATAGAGAAGATAGCCTGCAAGATAATAACCAGTCCGCGCACACAGGAGGAAGAGGAAGAAGATTTCCGCCTGCACTTCATACAGACTGGCCTTATGGACACCCCGGAGCTCTCGCTGCTCGAGGCGCAGAAGGAGATATGCAACTTTGCCGACCGTACACAGCGCATGTACGGGTTGTCATGCGAACTGCTTGAGGAGAAGGATGACACTGCCTTCGTAAAACTCTTCTCACGCGTGGAGAAGTATGAGCAGATATCAGACAATATGGAGATAGAGATAGCCAAGTACCTTGACCAGGTAAGTGACCTGCACCTGTCTGACGAGACCAAAGCGAAGATACGTGCCATGATGCGCGAGATAAGTGAGATAGAGTCTGTTGGCGACTCCTGCTACAACATCGCACGCACCATCAACCGTCTGCACTCTTCCAAGGAGGTTTTCACCGAAGAGCAGCTTAACCACGCTCACCAGATGCTTTCGCTCACCAATGACGCACTGACGCAGATGAACATCCTCATGAAGGGACGCAAGGACTATCTGAATGCCAACCGCAACTTCAACATAGAGATTGAAATAAACAATTTCCGTGACCAGCTGAAGGAGCAGAACATCAACGACCTGGGCGACCATAAGTACAGCTATGCCATCGGCTCTATCTACATAGACCTCATCAACGAGTGCGAGAAGTTGGGCGACTACGTCATCAACGTGGTGGAGGCTCGTATGGGCATAAAGCAAAGGGATTAATCAGTGCACAGTTCTTAGTGCATAATTCATAGTGTACTGTTTTGTGCAAAATGTAAGCTAAAACGCATAGTGCGCAAATGACAAAATGAAAGCTATGCTTTCACAGTGTGAAAGCATAGCTTTTACGACGTCATTCGATAGCTTTCACACCCTAAAAGCTATGCTTTTACGACGCCACCCGATATTTAACACCTATTAAGAATTGGCGTCACGAATTTAACTAAAATCTTTACAATATGTCACAAAAAACCTTCTTTTTGATGACAATCTGAAAAACAAAAGAAAAAGCATATTGAAGACGTTTCTTGAATACATAAAAGAACACGCTGACAGACAGCCAGAGCGCACTGCCGTCATAGTAGGAGGCGAAGAGCGGCATACACTCACATACGCCACGCTATACTACAGGATGCTCAACCACGAGCCGTTGCCCATGCCGTTGCTGGGTGACAGTTGGGACGGATCTTTCACTCTTTACACCACTGGCACCACAGGGAAGCAGAAAGGTGTCATCATCAGTCAGCGGGCAGTGATAGCCAACAGCGAGAACCTTATCAACGGACACGGCTACACCCCCGACACCACACTGATAATAGCAGGTCCGATGGACCACCTCGGATGCTGGTCTAAGATTTTCCCTACCCTGATGATGGGCGGCACCTTATATATAATAAAGGACGGAATGAAGAGCGTAAACCAGTTGTTGCAGCCCATAGAAGAGGGCGGCAGCCACTTTGCCACATTCCTTGTTCCATCAAGCATACGCATACTGCTTACCCAGGCTGCCGACAGACTGTCTGCGCTGACAGACCACATAGACTTCATCGAGGCAGGAGGCGCACCGCTGCCCCACCCCGATATGCTGCGGTTATGCGAACTGCTGCCCAACACTCGTCTGTATAACACCTTCGCCTCAACGGAGACGGGAGTCATCAGCACATACAACTACAACGACGGGCGATGCCTCAGCGGATGTCTGGGCAAACCGCTCATGCACTCATCTTTCCATATCACAGACGAAGGAACCATAGCCTGTCAGGGAGACACCCTGATGAGCGGATACAAGGATGAGCCAGAGATGACGGCTCAGGTAATGCGAGACGGCACTGTATATACTGCCGACGGCGGATGGATAGATGATGAGGGAATGCTCCACATCACCGGGCGCAAGGACGACATAATCAACGTGGGCGGGCTGAAAATGGCTCCACAGGAGGTGGAGGAGGCAGCCCTGTCACACCCTGCCGTGCGCGAGTGCATCTGCATATCTCATACGCACCCCATCCTTGGCGAGGCGCCGGAGCTTATCATCGTGCTCAATGACGGTCATGACTTGAACAAGCGCGATATAGCTACACATATAAGCAAGACACTCGAAAGGTATAAGGTGCCGTTGTATTACAATACTGCAGAGGAGATAAAAAAGACACCCAACGGCAAATTGGACAGGAAAGCATATAGAGAAATACATAATGTATAATGTATAATGTATAATGTATAATGTATAATGTATAATGTATAATGTATAATGTGTAATGCATAATTCATAATGCATAATTCATAATGCATAATTCATAATTATTACTGCGCCCATAAAACCCATAAAAACCCACTAAACAAATAAAAACAATATGAAGAAGTTACTTACCATCATTTTAGCAGTCTGCGCAACAGCGATATACTGTCACGCGGTAACACCGCCATTCAACGTAGTCATAATGGGTGACTCTAATGCTGCACTGGGCGGCGACAGCTGCACCGTGCAGCGCGGCTGGACTTACTGGTTCAAGCAACAGGCATCTCCTCTTACTTGCATCAGTTACGCACGCAACGGCGCCACATGGACCGACAACGCCATCACCAAGCTAAACCTCTCGCCTACACTGCGCGGAGCTAACAATGACAACGTAATATACAATCAGGTAAACCGTTTCAAGGAAAACTATAAAAACGGTGACCAGCCAGAGCCAGGCCTCATCATCATTGCCGCCGGCTCATGTGACGGTTGGCTGGAGCGCCAGCGCCCTGAGATGTATAACATGACGGTGGACAAGGCTTTCAAGACTCCGCTGCAAGACCTGCTGATGAAGAAAGCCCATCTGGTGACATCATTGGCTGAGGCTGTAAGGTTTAACTGTGAGGTGCTGCGCGAGTCATTCCCCGACGCAACAATAGTGCTGCTCGCACCTATGCAGACGATGATTGCTGCTGAACCACGTAACAGCAAGGTGGCAGACATCATAGGCGAGTGTGGCAAGCGACTTGGCATTACGGTAATACGCCTTGACAAAGAACTGCCTGTAAAAAGCAGCGAGGAGCGAATAAAGAAACGCTACACCACTAACGGTTCAGACACCAGCGTAGAGGGTGCACAGTTGATAGCCAACAAGGTGCTTGAGGTGCTTGGCAAGAAATAATAATGAACATTCGCTGCTTCATACTAGCCCTGCCATTATTGCTGTCCGCAGGCAACAGGCTCTTCACTGCCACGGCGCAAGAGCGGAGACCTGCAGTCATCGTCTGTCCCGGCGGCTCATACTGCTGGCATGACATGGAGACAGAGGGCAGGCAGGTGGTGTCATGGCTGGAGGCTAACGGCATACGCGCATTTCTGCTGAAATACCGCGTACAGGGTGTGTTTGACTATATCATGCACACACGCTATATTTACCGCGGCCACCGTCATCCCGACGCCCTCAACGATGCCGCCGATATGTTTGACTACCTGCGCTCACACGCCGACTCCCTCGGCATTGACACTACGCAGATAGGCATCATGGGATTCTCCGCCGGCGGACACCTTGCAATGCTCACGGCAGAGATGCTTGAGCGCAAGTCTGCCTTCGTGGCTTCCATCTACCCTGTGGTGACCATGCACAAGCCATACGTACACAAGCGCTCACGCAGAGCTCTGCTGGGCGAATACGGCAAACGCAGGAGCATTATGCGCGACTCCCTGTCGCTGGAGCGGCACGTCAAACCCGACTGCCCCCCTGTATTCCTCGTAAACTGCAAGGACGACCCTGTGGTGAAATACCAGAACTCGGAGTTGCTCGACTCTGCCCTCACGGCAAACGGCATCCCCCATCGCTACATACAATATAACACTGGCGGACATGGTTTCGGAGCGTCTGACACGAAAGGCACGGAGGAATGCCGCCAATGGCGCGGCGAGTTCCTGGCATGGCTGAAAGAAACACTGGAGAGAAAAACCGCACCGTCATCATCATCAGCCACAACATCGGGCAGATAATAGACAGCGATGTAATATATGTGTTGGACCACGGCCACGTGGTACAACACGGCACACCTGCTGAGGTGTACCATCAGGGCGGACTGTATAAGGATATATTTGATGCCTCGGCACGCAGCATGAACGCCGAGACCATAAATAAGTTTATTGTTTCCGCTTGACCATCTCCACTATACTGTCAACGGTCATGAAGTTCTTGGGGGTAACATCGGCAGCACCCAATTCCACGCCATACTCCTCTGAGAGAAGCATCATGATGGTGGTAATGTCAAGTGATGATAACTCAGCAAAGAGGTAGTCTGAGTCAACGTCCACCAACGGCAGGTTATCTTCAAGTATCTGTCTTATTCTTTCTTTCATTATTTAGTCGTTTGGGCGTTTGGTCGTTTAGTCGTTTGGTTGTTTGGTCGTTTAGTCGTTTGGTTGTTTGGGCGTTTGGTTGCTTTTTTTGGGGGAGGCTCCCTCCCTCACAGGGAGGGTTGGGGTGGGTCTGTTTGTTTGGTTGTTTAGTCGCTTTTTGGGGGGGAGAAGCGAAGCGGAGGGGGTGTAAAGACCATTGAGGGTTGGGGTGGGTCTGTTTATAAGGAACGGCGGCACTACCCACGCCATAAACACTACACATGCCATGCCAACTATCGTAACCTCCGCAAGCGAGAAGAGGGCGGGATGCTTGGCAAAGATGAGCGTGCCTATGCCTATGAACATTATGGCAGCCGAGAGGAGTATGCTGCGTTTGTATGCCGGCAGTATGTCGGTGCCCTCACGCTTCTCACGCAGACATCCCTCTGTAATAAATATGGTATAGTCGTCACCCTGTCCGAAGATGAAGGTGGCAAGTATTATGTTTACAATGTTAAACTTTATGCCCAGCATAGCCATGATACCGAGTATCCATACCCAACCTAAGGCCATCGGCACGAAGGCTATCACTGCCACCTTGAGACTGCGGAATGACATCCACAGGAACAGGAAGACAATAAATGAGCACACTATGCCGATATAGTTGAAGTTACTTGACAGCGCAGCGGCCATCGTCCCATTGATGCTCCTTGCGGTAAATGTCTCACCGTGGAGCGGCTGACGGTCTGTGACCTGTTCCACTACAGTGAACGTATGCGTACCTTTCAAGCACTTTAGGTTTCCTGAGAATACGGTATTCACCAGCGGCATGAAATATCCGAACGTCTGCGGCTTATACTCTCTTCTCATCATATCAGTGAACGATGTAAAGGCATCCGCAGAGAAGCCGCACCTCACAGCCTGTCCCGGCAGTTCCTGCATAAGCATTGCCTCATGACGGGACTTAAACTCCTGCCACATACGTAACCTTCTCGCCTGCTCTTTCTCCGAAGTCAGGAAATGTCCCATCTTGTCCAAGCCTGTAGCCTGCACTGAGTCAAGGACCGCATCCAGCGTTACGCCTCGTGATACCACATAGGTAATCTCACGTGTCTGCATAGTGTCACGTTGCGCCAGTCGTGCGAAGTAATCCATGTCGGCACGCTGCTCCGGTGTCATATAGTTTATATGTGACATATCAGTATCAAACTCTGTCTTCAGGCTGAACCATCCGAACACCACCGTCAGCACTGCCACTACAGCCATAAGCCATTTCTTTCTCTCCAACCTTACAGTAGTCACGCCAGCCAACAGACCGTCGCCAGTCTTAGACTCACCACCACTACTTACCTCTTGGCGTCCTTTTCCAGCCATGTGAGGCATAAACACCAGCACAAACGCTATTGTTCCTATAAGCAGCAGTGATGCAAACAGTCCGAGGTCGCTGAGCGCCGTGGCCTGCATCGGTATGAGCGCCATAAACGCTCCCACCGTCGTTATGTTACCCACCAACAGTGGTTTGCTTATATCCTTCAACGTCTGCCTTACTGACGGCTCATGCGTCAGATGTGCCATGAGATGGAGCGGATAGTTCACTGCTATACCTATTATCACGCTTGATATGCCTATAACTATTATTGACACACTATCACTCAAAAAATGCATCAATCCCAATGCGAAGAGCCATCCCCAACCTATTGACAAAGCCATGAGCAGTATGCTCTTCACAGAGCGGAAGGACCACGCCAACAACGACAAGATGAGCACTGCTGATATAGCCACCGCCAATATTGAGTCTTGCTTTATCTGTGCGGCATTACTTACGGCAATGGCAGGGCCGCCCGTCACATGTATCTCTGCTCCCTTATGACTGGCACGAACCTTCTCTGCAGCCTTTTCTATACACTCCTGCAGTTGTGCGTTTCTCTTTGTCTCTGCGTTGCCGTAGGGTGACGGTATCGTGACTATAGCCCTGCTCATGTCAGGTGTAAACACATAACCGTCATATATCTCAAAGCCATGTCCCTGCCTCAGTTCACCAAGACGGCTTATTACCGGAGTGAACAGTCCCAGCGGGTCACGTCCTATGTTCTCAGCCATCATGCTCCCCGATGGCAGCAACAGCATATTCCTGTCCTCCTCCAAGCGTTCTGCCACCACTCCCGGCACAGACAATATGGAGTCCATGCGCGCATAGTCCTCACTGGTAAGGAAGTAAGGCATGTTATCATATACAAAGCCTGTCAGTTCCGCCACTCTCTCCATATCCACCTCTGCAGTCATCTTCCCTGCCCAAGGCTCACCTTTCACCGTCTCAACAAATGTTGCCACCGCACCGGCAATACTGTCAGCGCCGCCTTTATCAGAGAACACAACTATAAAACGGTCGGCCCCCGACACATTCCTATATACCTCGAGCATCTCACGCTCATGGGTGCTCGCAGGCAGGAAGTCTGTTATGTCCTCCTTATATGACAACCCACACACCGAGACCAGCGCAAGCAGCGTAATGCCCGCAAGCACCCACCGCCTCAGTCCCTTGTGGGCAGCCAGATAGTCATATATACGTAAAATTATCTGCATAAACGGTCTTGCTCATCAGCTATCTCCGAATACTTCTCCTCATAATAATGTCTGAACCACGCCGCAATGTCCTTGTCCTCCCCTATCTTGGAGTACTCTTCAAACGGTATGGGGCGTTCTATCCTGACATGAAACACGCCACGCCTCAGGTAATGCCCTCCCTTGGGCAGACACTTACCCGGCGCATACTCTATCACTGGGATGATGTCAAGCTTCAGTTCCCTCGCTATACGGAAAGCCCCCTTACGGAAACGTGTAATCCTGCAGTCAGGCGAGCGTGTACCCTCAGGATACACCGCTATGCTGTAGCCACGCTCCACAAGCGAGCGTAACCGCGGCATCACATTGTCTATTCCCTGACTTACGGGGTAATACTCGGCATGCCTCACGGCAAAACCGAAGAAAGGACTGTTCCACACCCAGTCATTGGTAAGCAGCGTTATCCTTGGTGACAGTGCGAGCATAGCCATAAGGTCGAGTGGCGACTGGTGATTACATATCACCACCGCCGGACGCTGGTATGTCTCCCCATAAGGATTATCCATACTCCTCCTCACCCCCGGTATGCCGTGCCACTTCATCACCAGGCACCCCACGAAGTTCAACAACCTGTGCAACCTCCATGTGCGCCGTTCCTTGTCATGCGTGACAAGCACCACCGCAGCCGATACCGGCAACAGGAAGAAAAGAGTCCAGCAAAGGAAGAACAACAGCGAATACACTGTATATACCACCGTGCGCAGCAGTCTCAGCAAAGCCAACGGCAAGGCATAGAGCAATGCCATGAAGCACAAGATGGTATTAAGCAACGTGATACGCGAGAAGTCATATACTGGTCTGAAATGTGACACGCGCTCCTCCTGTGGAGGATAATACACCCTCACCGGCACGCTGTGCAGTTTCACTCCATGCCATGCAGCAAACACCAACAGTTCCAGCTCTGCCTCATAGCGCGATGTCAGCAGCGACAAGCCATGCAACCGTCTTAGCGGATACAGTCTGTAGCCTGTCTGCGTATCTCGCAGCGGCACCCATGTCTGCACCCTGAACCAGAAGTTACTGAAGGCATTGGCAAACCTGCTGCCCCCCGAACGGCTCATGCTGTCCAGGTCACGTCTCTCGCCTATCAGCAGAGCCTCTGGATGCTCAATGTTAGCCTGCAACAATAAAGGTATGTCCTCAGGATAATGCTGTCCGTCGGCATCAAACGTCACGGCGTATGCAAAGCCCTTGCGCAGGGCCTCCCTGAAACCAGCCCTCAATGCAGCGCCCTTGCCACTGTTCCCGGCAAGCGTAACAACCGTAATGCCCTTGATGGTCTCCAACAGCGCGGCAGTACCGTCATCACTTCCGTCGTTGACAACTATAACATCGTCACACTCCGCCTTGGCACGCAACACCACGTCTGTCACCGTCCCTGCGTTATTATACGTAGGGATGATGACACACACGCCGCGCCGCCGCATCCTGTATCGTTGTTCCTCCTTAGTCATCAACCTTCATAACTCACGCTGCAAACCGCACACTACTTCTTGCGGTTCTTGGCTACATACTCAGCTATCGTACGTACGCTCTTGAAGATATCCTTACCCTCAGCAGCATTGGCGAGCCTTATGCCGTAGTGTTTCTCCAGCAGCATTATTATCTCAAGGGCGTCAATAGAGTCAAGCCCAATACCATCATCACCGAAAAGCGGAGCATCACAGTCAAAATCATCCTGTGACAGGTCCGACAGGTTCAGTGCCTCTATTATTCTCTCTTTCAGTTCGTTTATCAGTTCTTCCATTATGCTTACGCAAGTTTTGTATTATTAAATCTTCGTTTTCGTGGGATTAAGGATTAACGGACTAAGGATTAAGGTTTGATTGGTAATAAACCTTATTCTTTCTTCCTTCCGCCCTTATTCCGCCTTCGTTTTCGTGGGATTAAGGATTAACGGACTAAGGATTAAGGTTTGATTGGTAATAAACCTTATTCTTTCTTCCTTCCGCCCTTATTCCGCCTTCGTTTTCGTTGGATTAAGGATTAACGGACTAAGGATTAAGGTTTGATTGGTAATAACCTTATTCTTTCTTCCTTCCGCCCTTATTCCGTCTTCGTCTTCATTTTAAGTAGCTGTCACCACTATTCCCTCCGCTGTCAGCAGCAAGCGGCCGTCGTTCTTTGCCACCGTCTCCACTGCCGCCACCAGCATATCCTCCAACTCATACACCACCCTCACCCTCGTCACTATCGTCTCACCCACCATGGGCTCCCCGTGGACTTCCAGCGTCTTTATAACCGCCACCACCCCGGGACGCGGTATGCTCTTACGTATATACTTATTGATGTAGCCTATCCTTGCAGCACAGCTTTGTGACATATTCTCCACCAACCCGGCGCCGCACATCCTGCCGTCAACCACGAAGTAGTTGTCAGGAGCCACCGTCAGTTCCGTAACCGTCACTCCCTCATCATGGCGTGTCAGCACGTCAACCATCACATAGGGAGCACCCTGCGGCAACAATTCCCTGCAGTCTATGGCATCCATCTTTCCTTCGGTCATACCTTGCGCGTCACCAGTATGCTGTGGCCCTGTCCCAGTCCGTCATACACATTCTCCAGACGCAGTCCGGCATCGTTGACACACCGCAACATATCTTCCATGTTATACATCTTGCTGTTGCCATTGGCTATGGCAGTGAAATACAGCGACGTCATGGTGAGACAGAACGCCGCGGTGTCAAAACGCTGCCTGTCCCACAGCGTCTCCATGATAAAGAGGCGCGTGTCAGCCGTCATTGCCTCCCTCGCCCTGCTCAATATGCTCGTTATCTCGTCCATGGAGAAGCAGTCCAGGAACTGGCTCATCCATATAGCGTCCAGTCCGCCCTCACGCTCAGGGAAGGCAGCCGCCGCGTCAAGCAGGTTTATGCCGTGTCCCTTTATGCGCTCTGCTCCGGGCTTGCCCTTCGTGTTCTCACGCATCATCTCTATCTGCTGCGGCAGGTCAAGCACCGTCACCTCCACCTCCTTGTCATGCTCCACGCACCTCAGCGCCCACTTGCCAGTGTTGCCACCAACGTCATAGAGCGACTTCACACCATACTTGCCGAAGACTATATCCAGGGCCTCGGGGAATGACGAGTCACTGTAGAAATGGTCAAAGCCGAACCAGCTCTTCTGCACCTGCTCCGGCAGTTGTGACAGCCCCTCATACACCGTAGGCCACGGTCCGAAGTGACGCAGTCCGGCGGGCCTGCCCTCAAGCAATGCCTCTTCCAGATGGAACCACCCCTCGTAGTTCACATCATGATTGAAGTCTATATTCACACGAGTAGCGGGGTCGTTGAGCAGAAACCATCCCGTCTTTGACAAGGTATATCGGTCTGTATCAGCATTGATAAGCACCGACCCTATGCAGAGCGAAGCCTCCAGCAGGCACTTCGCCGCATAGTCGCTCAGCCCTGTGCGCTCTGCTATCTCCGTGCGCGTCAGCCCCTCCTCGCCGCAGTCGCGCAGCACGTCAAACAGTCCCAGCTTTATCATCAGCCTCTGCGACTGAAACACCGCTGGTCCCCAGGCTATGAACTCTGCCCGGCGCTGGGCATCAACCGCCGACAACTGCTCCTTGGTATATATCTTCTTTAGTTCTGGAAACATAGTAAAGTCCCGTTAGTCTTATCATTGCAAAGTTACACATTTTTCTTCACAAAGCAAAATAAACGGGCGCGAAAACTCCCCAAACATAAGTATTCCCCCCATCCCCATTTGTTGTGATTTTGCGCGGCGGTCTTGCGCACTTTGGATTTTTAATGTACTTTTGCACTCCGAATTTACACAACAACACAAAACAAACAACAGGACAACAACACAAACACTTTGGGAATTCAAGGTTCCCCCTTGTCCCCATGAAGTCTATAGTCTAAGGATTTAAGGATTAAAGGAATTTCCCGCTCTGCCGAACATCACCTTGTGTCGAGTGCAGAAGCTATGCCCTGAAGATTCATTAACCTTAATTACTTCCTAAGGAAGTCCCTTGCAGCGAGGAAGCATCCCTTAATCCTTAAATCCGCAGACAAAACACACCAACCCTCAGAAACGAAACAAAAATTTTGCCGTTAATGTTTTTTTTCGTAACTTTACCAGCAGAAACAGAAACCAACAATATTAACTAATCAAAACAAAAGGAGGAAAACTATGGATTTCGGTAGTATCATCGGCACCATCGGCAATATGCTGGGCGGAGGCAAGAAAACTGCTGACGGCGCACAGGCCGGAGGCTTGCAGGACATCATCGCCAATCTGGGACTGGGCGACCTCAGCAATATCAACCCGCAGGACATCATCGGCAAGTTCCAGAACGGGGAGCTGTCTCTCGACCAGGCGCAGGCTGTATTGAAACAGCTTGCTGCCACTCTGGGGCTGGAGGATAAGCTGGGAGAATATCTCTCTATGCTCAAGAAGAACTAAGGGAAATCAGGTTCTTGCTTAGGCAAGCGTCACTGCGTGCCGAGCGATAAGGTCATAAGGTCGTAAGGTCATGAGGTGAAATATGTTTAATTGTGGTGAATAGTTGCCTAATATCACCTTAAAACCTTGAAGCGAAGCGACCTAAAAACCTAAAAACCTAACAAAGTGTCAAATCAACTTTCTCCACTCTGAAGACCAAACCAGAGCGGAGGGACAGGTATGGATATGGGAAAACGGTGGAATATATATGACAAACAATAAAGAAAAGCCCTTGTAAGTGATGCTTACAAGGGCTTTTTATGTCCTAAAGTGATAGCTTTCACAGTGTCATTCGATAGCTTTCTCATGGTAAAGTGATAGCTTTTACACTGTAAAACGATAGCTTTCACGCTGAAAAGAGGTACTTTTCCCAGCGAGAAAAACGCAAAATAATCATATCGTCTTAATAATCATACAGATACACTTACACCAGTTTCCTTGCTATTTTTCAAGGCAAAAGACAAGTTGGTGAGTAATTTCGCAAGCATTCGAGGTTAAGAAAAATCACTTTGTCAACAAATTACCACCATACGTGACAGTTTGACTAACTAACTCAACTTTCTGAAGTAGTCAAGTAGACAGTAGTTAAGTAGTTAAGACAATACAGAATACCTCAGCATGAGCCTCGGTTCGTCAATAAACAGCAAATAGCCAGGATAATGTCTTAACTCCTTTACTTCTTTACTCCTGAAGACTAAGAAGTTGAGTACAAGCGAAACTTAAATTATTAATTATACTACAGTCGCAGCTGCGCGTCGCAGTAGTCAAGCACGGCGGTGCGGTGGGTTATGAATATCACGGTGTGGGTATGCCCTGCAAGGATATTCTGTAACAGGCGGCGCTCGGTGTCAGGGTCAAGGGCGCTGGTGGCCTCATCGAGTATGAGGAGGGAGCAGCGACGCAACAAGGCACGTGCTATGCAGATACGCTGTGCCTGTCCTTCACTCAGTCCACCGCCACTCTCTGTCACGTTGGTATCAAGGCCGTTGGGCAGCTCCTTAACGAAGTGTGCCTCACACTTGGCAAGCACGGCATACATATCGTCGTCGGTGGCCTCGGGATTGCCCAAGAGCAGGTTATCGCGTATGGTACCGCTGAGCATAGTGTTACCCTGCGGCACGTATGTTATGTTACAACGTGTAAGTGGCGACGCCACCTCCTCCGTACCATTGTCCGCATATATGGAGACAGTGCCTTCAGTGGGCTTGGTAAGTGCCATGATAAGACGCAGCAGGGTGGTCTTGCCCACTCCCGTCTCGCCCACTATAGCAGTGCAGGTATTGGGGCGGAAATCGTATGACAGACAGTTGATTATATTGTTAGCCGGCTCGTCCGGATAGGAATAGCTCACATCACAAAGCCTTACGCCACACACGCCGGGCAGCGTCACCGGCTCGCCCTGAGGCTCCAGGGGTATATCCTCAAGGTGCATCAGACGCTCGGCGGCGGTAAACACCGACACGAACTGCGGCACCAGCTTTGAGAGGTTACGCGCAGGCTGCTGTATCTTGTTTACCAGTTGCAGGAAGGCTGCCATGCCACCGTATGTAAGCGTACCGAGCGAGAGGCGCACGGCACTCCATCCGAAGGTTATGATGTAGCCAGTGGCAAAGCCCATATTGACGATAAGGTTGGAGATGACAGAGAAGCGTGTACGACGCAACACCTTGCGGCGCAGCTCCTGATGGTGTCCCTCCAGACGGTCCACCATGGCGCCCTCACCCTCAAGAGTCTTGATGAGCATACGGTTTTGCACAGACTCCTGCAACATGCTCTGCACCAGACTGTCGCTCTCTCTTACCTCACGAGAGAGGCGGCGCATTCTGCCCATATACACCTTACTGAGCAACAGGAACACAGGAAACAGACATACTATGCAGACGGCAAGCAGATGGTCTAAGGAGAAGAGGAAGAAGAAGGCGCCCACAAAGAGCGTGAACACGCATACGGCATTAGGGAGCGTCTCCGCACAGAAGTTTACCACCTGAACAACGTCGCTCTCAAGACGGTTGATGACATCACCGCTATGCATGGCTCCGCGTCCGCGCCACTCTGAGCGCAGTATGCGCTCCAGCATCATCTGCTGCATACGGTTCTGCGCCTTTATGCCAAGCACGTTGCGCACCCACACCGAGGATATGGAGAGAATGAAATTACAGAGTATGAGCAGGGCTATGACACCAACGGCCCTGATGACGCTGCCCTCCACATTGTGGGAGGCGACGTCAATGGCATGCTTCACCGCCCATATCTGGGCAAGGCTGACAGCCACGTCCAATAGTCCTATTATGACATTGAGCAGTGCCTGCAGTCTGTTGTATGATGTGGAGCGCCATAGCCAGCGCAATAACTGTTTATAGTTCATAGGTCATGAGGTCATGAGGTTGTAAGGTCGTAAGGTCATGAGGTCGTAAGGTCATGAGGTGAAATATGTTTAATTGTGGTGAATAGTTGCCTAATATCACCTTAAAACCTTTGAGCGAAGCGACCTAAAGACCTTAAAACCTCAACGAACCCTCCCTCACAGGGAGGGCTGGGGTGGGTCTATTATCACCTCCCGTCTGCTCCCCACATCATCTTGTCACGCAGGGTGGCGAAGTAGTGACGGTGGGCGAAACGCACTATGCGTGTGGAGAACGGAGCCTTTGATATGGTCACCACGGTGCCCTCGGTAAGACCAGAGGAGCGTCCGTCAACGGCAGCGAGGAAAGAGTGGCTGCGACTCTCCACCTTCAAGGTTATGACAGAGGTGTCGGGCACCACTATAGGACGCACGTTGAGACTGTGGGGCGCCACCGCCGTAAGGCACAGTGTGCCAGTGTAAGGCGCTATTATAGGGCCACCGTTAGACAGGCTGTATGCCGTGGAACCCGTAGGCGTAGTGACTATCAGTCCGTCGGCCTGGTAGGTCATGACATACTCATCGTCTATGGATGCACGGATGGATATCATAGATGCATGGTCACGCTTGAGCAGGGCTATATCGTTGAGGGCATAGGGGGAGCCTATCACCTCGTCGCCGTTGTTGGTCTCTATCTTTATCACTGAGTGCTCGCGCACATGATAGTCATTGGCATAGATAGCGGAGATGGCCTGCTCTATCTCCGACGGATTGACATCTGCCAGGAAGCCCAGCCTGCCGATATTGACGCCGATGATAGGTATCTGCTTGGACCCCACACGCGAGGCTGTCTTGAGCAAAGTGCCGTCGCCTCCCATGGAGACGGCGAAGTCTGCCGTGAAGTCATCATCATCAAATACTCCATTAGCATTAACGTCCATGCGCTGTCCCTCGGTGATAAACTCATAGAAGGGACGGTCAATATATACCTCGGCCTCATGTTGCTGCAATATGGCGATGAGCTTAAACACTGCCTGCGACTTCTTTGCCTGATACTCGTTGCCGAAGATGGCGAAACGTATTTTCTCTTTTTTCATCGGGTTTATTTTGCCGTTAAACAAAAATAATGTATATTTGCAAATGCAAATATACATTATTTATTTTAATTGAACAAAAAATTATGGCAAAGGTTTACGAATACATAGCCGACGGCACTGAGGAGATAGAAGCCCTTACAATGACTGACGTATTACGCCGCGCAGGCGTGGAGGTGGTAACCGTGAGTATCAACAAGACTGCAGAGGTGACAATGTCTCACGGCGTACGCATAATATGTGACACTACCGTGGCAGAGGCTGACGTCAATGATGCAGACATGCTGCTGCTGCCTGGCGGTATGCCGGGTGCCACAAACCTCAACGACTGTGAGGCCGTACGCACCGCCGTACTGAGACAATACGAGCAGGGCAAGAAGGTGGGAGCCATCTGTGCTGCCCCTCTGATACTGGGCGGTCTCGGCATATTGCAGGGCAAACGCGCCACTTGCTATCCCGGTTTTGAAAGCCAGATGACGGGAGCCACATACACCAAGGAACTGTTTACCGTTGACGGTAACGTGATAACAGGTGAGGGACCTGCTGCCACGCTGCCATTCTCCTACGCCATACTGGAGATGTTGGGCAAGGGTGCAGAGGCGGAGCAGCTGCGCGAGGGTATGATGTTCAACCACCTCATGAGTTAATACCCGGCATGGACTATATCATAATAGTAGCTGGAGGCAAGGGACTGCGCATGGGGGGCGATATCCCCAAGCAGTTTATGACCGTAGGGGGCAAGCCTATACTCATGCGCACCATAGACTGTTTCCACCAGTATTCTGATGACATACGCATCATCTTGGTTTTACCTGAGGCTCACCGTAAGTACTGGCAGGAGTTGTGTGCGGAGTATCACTTTGACACACCACACGAGATAGTACAGGGAGGCGAGACACGCTTCCACTCTGTAAGCAACGGATTGGCAGCCATCCCCGACGACGCCACGGGCGTAGTGGGAGTGCATGACGGTGTACGTCCCTTTGTTGACTGTGACATGATAAAAAGGCTGTATGACGCAGCGCATGAGAAGGGAGCGGCTATACCTGTCACACCCGTAATAGAGACATTGCGCAGCGTGGTTAGCGGAAAGAATGTGATGCGCAGTGACTATGTGCTGGTGCAGACACCGCAGGTGTTTGACATACAACTGCTGAAACGTGCATACAAGCAGACTTACAGGGAACAATTTACTGATGATGCCAGTGTGGTGGAGTCTATAGGAGTGACAGTCACACTGGTTGAGGGACGTAGGGAGAATATTAAGGTGACAACACCTTTTGACATGGTAATAGCGGAGGCACTGGTTAATAATTAACTCGACTTTCGCAAGCTTCAGTTTCGTTAGGTTTTAAGGTCTTTAGGTCGCTTCGCTTCAAGGTTTTAAGGTGATATTTGCATACCAAAGCATTGCCAACAACATATCTCACCTAATAACCTGAAACCTCAAGACCTCAAAACCTAAACGAGTGAGCGCATGCGAAACTTGAATTATTTTGTTTTTCTCGCTGTCTCTATTATTGTGTCTATACCTTTCGTATAATCTTCCGGGGATATATCTACGGCAATATCTGGAGACACACCGTCCTCAGAGCTGTTGCCGTCAGCATCATACATAGGACAGGCAGAGAAGCGTACCGACCACCCGTTAGGCAGTTCAGAGGAGAACGGCATACCTGAGCCGCCGCCGGTATTGTCGCCCACCACAGTGACCTGTGGCATACATTTCATATATTTCACAAACTCGTTGGCAGCGCTGTAAACAGACCTGTTTGTCAACACATACACCTGTTTGTTCCACCTCACACCGGCAGAGGGTTCTATCCACTGCTCCTCTCTCTCTGAGAAGTCATCATGCCCCTTGCCTGTCTTGTGGCACATATATCCTACGAGCGTAGGCTCACTGCAGAAGCGTGATGCCAGGCGCCGCGCCTCGGTAAGCAGGCCGCCGCCGTTATTGCGCACATCTATAATCAAGCTATTACACGGCGCAAGGTAATAGAGTATCTGGTCTATGTTACCATCACCCAGCTCATGTTCAAAGGTCGGCACATACACATAGCCAGTATTGTCATCAAGGATGCGGTAAGACATTCCGCAAGCTATCTTATAGTCGGTACCAAGATATATGCGTTGTATGGAGTCAGAGAAGTTTGCCGGGGATTTTTCCTTCCACGACCAGTCACGTGAGTAATCAAAGGAGGTGGACAGGTTCACATGGCCGTCCCTTAGTGTGCCGAGCATACCACCGAGAAACTCTAACAACTGTGTCTGCGACAGCCGGGGGGCATGCTCTGCCTGGTAGCTGTAGAGGGAATGCACCTCGTCCCAGTCCACTCCATACAGTTCTTTCTTCTCCCGGAAGAACCAGTAACGCTCGTCCATGATGCGCCACAGTGCCTCGGTATTGCCCACCACCGTGTCAGGGTATTCCTCCACGTCAACGCATGACGCAAGGCCGCATAGCGACACCATTACCACTAATATGTATCTCAAGCTCCTCATTTCCTTATTACTATGCCTATCGTTACTGCGTTATAATAGTGATGTTGCTTAAGGTTGTTGGGAGTGGCCTGGCGTATGTCGCAAAGATAGCCCAGGCGCAGGGATGTATTGCCTTTCAGCATAACATCTGCCGTCAGCTGTTGTCTCAGCTGGAAGGTGGCTGGAGATGTGACCACAATGTTATGGTCATAGTTGCCGAGGTTGAATATCTCGTAATACGACTGCCCGTAATTAGGTGAGAACATCATGCCGACCAACGGGTATCTCGCCTCATAGCCCAACGTCACTCGTTTGCCAAACACGGCAAGGTCATAGCGTGCGGCAAGGTGTGCGCCTATAGCAGCGCTGAGATAACCTTGTGCCGGGTTGTTATTGCTGTTACGGTTGTTGTAGGTACCGCCCAGCAGTCCCTCAGCCATACCGCCGACATATATGTGCAGGGCATCATGAAGCATGTCCCAACGTCTTGTCACGGAATAGGCAAACACATAATGGCCGGAGTATTCATGTCCGTTGCGGGCACGGTTATGAGTGTAGGCGAATGCCAGCTCATGACTCAAACCGTATGTCAAGCCGCCGGTACTGCCCATAGACAAACTGTCCATATACAGGCGGTCACGCCTTACCTCTGACATCAGACGCCACTCCATGCCACGGTATTTCTCCTGCGACAGATAGGTGTCAAGCATATTTGCACCGCCCACGCCAAGCATAGTGGCCACCTCTGTCTCCTGTGCATTAATATGAGCAGGCAGGCAGAGCATCATCAACGCTATGAACAGGCTGCCGACTCTCATCAACTCTCAAACAAATTAAGCTGGCCTGTCATCTCGTCCTTCACCTGCTGTTGTGTCTTACCAGCATCTGGGTCAAGGTTCTCTTCCTCCGCGATGTCCTCATCTTCCCCCTCTCCCTCTGACGAGGTCTCAGGCACCCTCTTAGGCTCCAGCTCCTCTACCTTGTCAACGGCGAACGTACTGATGCGCTTACCCTTTGCCTTGAAACCCTTGACGGCGATAAACTCCTCACAGTCTATCTCCATAGGCTCACGGAAGCTGTCATTACCTCCGAATGTCACCCTTATATATGGGAAAGGTGTGTCTGTCAGCAGCAGCAGCTTGTTGTTGCCGTTGTCGCCGAGGAACGAGCGGTGGTTCTTTATCGCCTCCATCTCAAACCTCTTTATATATCCGAAGCCGTTATTGTCTGCATCAAGCAGCACTGCCGTCCACGGCTTGTGCTCATCCCATTTCTCTATGCGCAGTATATCTTGCTCAAAGTGGTTGTTAGGGTCAGGCGTGGTAATATAGAAGTCGCCATTGCTGAGCACCACAAGTATGCTGTCAGTATCAAGGAACTTACCCAATGACTCACCGTGGGCATCGTAGTTGAGCCTGTTGACATCACGGTCCCACCACACCTCTCTGCCTCCGAGCGTGGAGTGTCCGTGGCTCTTCAGACCTATCTTATGCACCGGATATTTTGTCAGAATGTTACCCTTGCTGCCACGTCCCTTGATGTCGAGTGTAGCGAAGTCATAGTCAAAGAATATCTTCTTAATGCGAGGTTCAGGCTCATGTGTCACCTTTATCACCTCTGCTTCGCCGTTAGGATTGACAGTAAAGTACATCACACGGCTGTCCTTAGTGCCCTGCGTAATGTCATACTCCCTGTCGCGGGTACAAGAGTCAACGAAGAAACGCTTCACGAAGTAACGTCCGTTCTTGCCGTCACGGTACACACAGTTGTATATGGTACGGCGGTCGCCCTTCTTCCACACGCCGAGGTGCAACACGTTCTTACCCACGTCTATCTTGTCTGCCACCCTGATAATCTTGAACTTACCGTCACGGTAGAAGATGATGATATCGTCGATGTCAGAACAGTTACATACGAACTCAGCCTTCTTCAGACTGGTACCTATAAAGCCTTCCTGACGGTCTATGTAGAGCTTCTCGTTAGCCTCAACCACCTTGGTGGCCTCGATAGTGTCAAAGCTGCGTATCTCTGTAAGACGTGGATGCTCCGCACCGTATTTCGTCTTCAGATACTCAAACCACTCACAGGTGATGTCAACCATGCGCCCAAGGTCACGCTCTATGTCCGCTATCTCAGCCTTTATCTTTGCTATAAGGTCATCAGCCTGGTCCTTGGAGAACTTAAGTATGCGCTTCATCTTTATCTCCATGAGGCGCAGTATATCATCCTTGGTCACCTCACGCACCAACTGTGGGTAGAACGGTGTCAACCTCTCATCAATATGCTCACAGGCGGCATCTATGGAGGCAGCGTTCTCATATTTCTTATCCTTATATATACGCTCCTCTATGAAGATACGCTCCAACGAACAGAGGAACAGCTGCTCCAGCAGTTCATCGCGTCTTATCTGCAGTTCCCTACGCAACAGTTCCATCGTCTGGTCTGCACTGCTGCGCAGCACATCGCTGACGCTAAGGAACTGTGGCTTGCGGTCTTTTATGACGCAGCAGTTTGGCGATATGCTTATCTCACAGTCGGTGAAGGCATAGAGGGCGTCGAGGGTCTTGTCTGAGCTTACGCCGGGCGTAAGGTGTACCAGTATCTCCACGTTTGCCGCAGTGAGGTCTTCCACCTTCCTTACCTTTATCTTGCCGCGCTCCACTGCCTTAGTGATAGACGCTATAAGGGTCTCTGAAGTTTTTGAGAATGGTATGTCACGTATTACGAGTGTCTTCTGGTCGAGTTTCTCTATCTTCGCCCTCACCTTGATACTGCCGCCGCGCTGGCCGTCGTTATATTTAGAAACGTCTATGCTGCCGCCCGTAGGGAAGTCTGGATACAGATGGAACTCCTCGCCACGCAGGTATGCTATGGCTGCGTCGCATATCTCACAGAAGTTATGCGGCATTATCTTTGAATTCAGACCTACGGCTATGCCTTCCACGCCCTGTGCCAACAGCAACGGGAACTTCACCGGCAGCGTGACAGGCTCCTTGTTACGGCCGTCGTATGACATCTGCCACTCCGTAGTCTTTGGATTGAACACTGTCTCCAAGGCAAACTTACTCAGGCGTGCCTCTATATATCTCGGCGCGGCAGCCGACGAGCCCGTCAGGATATTACCCCAGTTACCCTGCGTGTCAATAAGCAGGTCTTTCTGCCCCATCTGCACAAGGGCATCACCTATTGAGGCATCGCCGTGCGGATGGAACTGCATGGTATGCCCCACGATGTTCGCCACCTTGTTGTAGCGACCGTCGTCCATACGCTTCATGGAATGGAGTATGCGTCGCTGCACCGGCTTCAGGCCATCCTCTATATGTGGCACCGCACGGTCAAGGATGACATACGAGGCATAGTCCAAGAACCAGTTCTGGTACATGCCGCTGAGGTGATGCACCACAGAGGCGTCAAAACGGTTGACCGGGCGGTAGTCCGGCTGTCCGTCTGTTTCTTTGTCTGCCTCCTGCTGTATTATTATTTCGTCGTCCATCATCTGTCTTTTTTATAATATCTTAGCTACTCAACTCTCTGTTGTATTTATTCCCTCTCTATAGTATTTCTCCAAGAGCTCATGCGCTCCCATAAAGCTGGTCTTCTCTCCTCCCTGCACGCTTTTCTCCATCTCCTGCATAGCCTGTTGCATCACGGGGTTGTTATAGAAGTGTCCCAGCAACTCGTTATTGATGGTCTCTCGCATCCAGTATCTGTTCTGTTTGCTTCGGCGATAGCTGAAGTAACCGTTCTTCCTCACATAGTCGAAGTACTCATATACCATCTCCCATATCTCCTTGATGCCGAGGGCATATAATCCAGAGTATGTCAGCACACGCGGTGTCCATCCGCTCTCAGACTTCGGGAAGAAATGCAGCGCGTTGCGGAATCCCTGTGCCGCCATCTCGCATCGTCTCACATTGTCGCCGTCACACTTGTTTACCACAATAGCATCGCAAATCTCCATTATGCCACGCTTTATGCCCTGTAGCTCATCACCCGTGCCGGCCACTTGTATAAGGAGGAAGAAGTCAACCATAGAGTGACAAGCCGTCTCGCTCTGTCCTACTCCCACCGTCTCTATGAATATCTTGTCAAAGCCTGCAGCCTCACACAGTATCACCGTCTCACGCGTCTTTCTCGCCACGCCACCGAGGCTGCCCGCTGATGGGCTGGGGCGTATGAAGGCATCAGGATGTGTGGAGAGTTTCTCCATACGCGTCTTGTCACCCAATATACTGCCCTTAGACCTTTCTGATGAGGGGTCAATGGCGAGCACTGCCAGCTTGCCGCCGTAATGCGACAGCACATACTGCCCGAACTCATCTATCGAAGTGGACTTTCCTGCACCCGGCACGCCGCTGATACCTATTCTCAGGGAGTTGCCGCTGTGAGGCAGGCAACGCTCTATCACCTGCTGCGCCATAGCCTGATGTTCGGGCAACACGCTCTCCACCAGTGTCACAGCCTGCGACAACATAGTGACATTGCCAGCCAATATGCCGTCCACCATCTCGTCAACGGTGTAGCGCTTACGCACGAAACGCCGTCTGTTGAGATACGGATTGATAATCGACGGCTGACTAACGCCGCTGTTGACTGTCAGCCCCTTGTATTCAGCTTGGTTCTCTGGATGCTCCATACTTTACTTCTGTATGTTTATCACCACTTTCTGGTTATTAGGGTCATTTGTTATCATAAGGATACGCGGACGCGTACGCACCTTCTTCAGTTCCTTGCCTATGGCGGTAACCTTCAGCCTTGTTGACTCGCCCGGCTCCAGACGCTGCTTACCCAACTGCACCTGCAGTCCGGCAGTAAAGAGCTGCACCTTGGATATCTCGAGCACGGCCTTGCCTTCGTTTCTTATCTCTATCTCATCCTTTGCCTTTGACTTGTTCTGCAGCTCTGTCATATTCAAGGTCTTTGACGACATCACCATGTGAGGAGCATAGGCACGCTTCACGTCATCAGCAGCGATGACTGGCGGCAGCAGCACCGTTGACACCGTCACCTCCTTGTCTCTGTTCACCTTGTCGGCACCGTTTTTGGCCAGATAGATGGTTGACTGCGTAAGTCCGTAGTCACGCACCTCGCGCGAGTTAAGCGTGACATACATCGTGCCCTTCTGTTTCGGGCCAAGCACCCTGGGCTTCATCTCTGCCGTGAGGTATGACGGCAGACGCAGCATCACAGGCTCCACCGTCTGCCCGGAGGGGTTAAACACCTGTATCTTCTTCGTCAGCATCACGCCCTTGTGCACATCGTCAAAGTCTATTGACTCCACATCAGTCATCAATATGCCTAACTTGAAAGGGTAGTCGCCCGTATAGTTCTCCACACGTGTCACAACTTGTCCGCGCACCTCAAACTCCGCCGGAGTGTCAGACATTGTGTCATATACACGCACTATGCGGTCAAAGTGTCCCAACTGCTTACAGTCAAAAGTAATGTTGAGCGTTACATCCTGTCCCGGGTTAACGTTGCCGGCGGTATATGCCGCCTGCGAGCATCCGCAACCTGTGTCAACATACTTCACGGCAGCTGGCGACGTAGAAGTGTTGCGCATCATGACCGTTATTGTGGCAGGCGTACGAAACAACATCTGACCGCACTCAAACTCTTTAGCCTGTGCGGTAAAGCTTTGCGCCGCAGCGCCAAGGTGGCACATCATCATTGCCACCATGCATATATTTGGTATTATCCTCATTTCTTCTTCTCCGTTAACTTGTTATATCCTTAGGTTATCATCAAGGTGGACACCACATATTCCCACCTTATATGTTTACATTGCAAATTTACAATTTTTTTTTCAATTGTCAAAGCTTTTATTTTGTATTTCGCCCGACTTTTCGTAACTTTACACCCACATTTACTATGAGATACAAAATAATAGACAACCTCTCTGACTACGCCCCCACCGACCAACTGTTGTGCCGGCTCCCATCCTGGCGGCGCGAGCAGGCACAGAAGTTCAGGCTTGAGCAGGGACAACGCGAGTGTGCCTTGTCATACCTGTTGCTGAGCGAGATGACCGGTTTCCAACCTGTCTTCGGCACTGCCGAGCACGGCAAGCCGTTCATGCTCTCAGGTACTACCGACGGGCAGGACACGCCCGGTGCCGGCGAGAGGTTCTTCAACATATCCCATTGCAAGGCTGCCATAGGCTGCATAGTGGACAGTGACGAGGTGGGCATCGACGTGGAGTGTACCGGCCGCTACAAGGAGCGGCTGGCGCAATACTGTATGAGCGACAACGAATTACAGCAGATAAAAGAGGCCGCCGACCCCGATGCGCTCTTCACCATGTTGTGGACCCAGAAGGAGGCCCTGCTGAAACTCACCGGCGAGGGCATCACCGACGACATGAAGACGTGTCTGTCGTCAGCACGCGCCAAAGGAGTGAGAATTGACAGCGGAGTAAATAGGGAGAAGGGCTACGCATGGAGCGTGGCTTACCGTGAAAAGAATAGCAATCAAGAAGTTAACGACATATGAACAAGCTTTTACATATCAGCATTATATTCATGTCACTACTCCTTGCTTCATGCGGCAAGGACGAAGACGATGTAACATCTTTCAGTTTCACTTATCCTACAGACAACTCCAAGGGTTACGTGAAGGTGTTGCAACAGCACACCGTAGGCAATGGCTTTCCCATCATCATTATGGCTGACGGTTACCTGCAGAGCGACATCACCTCTGGCACATACCACAACGTCGTAAGTAACGCCGTAAATGCCTTATTCGCAGTGGAACCGATGACATCCCTCAAAGCATATTTCGACATATATGAGGTGCAGGCTGCATCTGAGGTCAGCGGCATCACCTCAACACAGCGTAACACTGCTTTCTCCACTTATTTTGAAAGCACCACCGGTGTCATGATTACGGGTGACAATACAAAGATAGAGAACTATGCATGGTACACGCTGAAGAAGGACTATAGCAAATTCCACAACGCCCTTGTCATAATGCTGGTAAACAGCACCCGCTATGGCGGTGTCACGCAGTTGGCTGCCAACTACAGCTCTACCGACTCCATTCCGGGTGGATTCTCACTCGCTTACGTACCCACAGGATGCAAGGTAAACAACGTAAGCTATTTCACCCAGGTGTTACAACACGAGGCGATAGGTCACGGCATAGGCAAACTGGCTGATGAGTACACAGAGAAATATGACGCCCCCTCACAAGAAGTCATAGACAAATACCTCAACTTGCAGAAGAACGGCCTGTATATCAACACCAAGTATGACGCTGACACAGAGAACCCTGTTGTTGAAGGCACACTCAGAATGACCTCTGGCGGCACCGTAACGAAGTATGTCATAGGCGGACACACCATGCAGCCCGGAGATATAGGCTACCTCTTCGCCTGCGATGCTGGATACAGCAACGAGGAATTGGAATGGATTCAAGGTGGCTACACCTATCTCACACCCAGCACCACCTTATACACAGGCGACAACACGAATTACCTGGGATGGTACACCACGGAAAAGAATTTCTACCGCCCTACATGGCGCAGCCTGATGAATGACGTGATAGAACAGGACAGCAAGACATTCAACGCCTTGTCACGCTATATCATCTACTGTCGTGTATTAAAGGTGGCACAAGGTTCACCGGGCAACATTCATAACGAGCAACTGCAGCGACGCTTCATGCAGTTTGACACCATGCGAAGCAACAGCTCTGCCGCCAAGGGTGCAGCGTCCCATGCCAGAAGCATAAAGGAGATAAGCACAGAGCAGACACTACCTGCCCTGCCTGCTCCTAAGCTGATAGAGAAAATCACCTTAGACTAAAAACATTTCAAGTATGGCAATAATAAAGAGTATTTACGGCAAGGCCCCACAATGGGGTGACAACTGTTATTTCAGTGAGACGGCAGCCGTCGTGGGCGACGTCAAGATGGGCAACGAATGCTCAGTATGGTTCAGTGCCGTGGTAAGGGGCGACGTGGCTCCTATCACCATGGGCAACCGCTGCAACGTGCAGGACGGTGCTTGCGTACATGTGACCAACACCACCGGTCCCACGGTGATGGAAGATGACGTTACAATAGGACATAATGCCACCGTACACGCCTGCACACTGCGCAAGGGATGTCTCATTGGCATGGGTGCCACGGTACTCGACGGTGCCGACGTCGGCGAGGGTGCCATCATAGCCGCTGGCGCATTGGTGCTGGGCGGCACCAAGGTAGGCGAACACGAGATATGGGGCGGCGTGCCTGCCAAGTTCATCAAGAAAGCTCCCATAGGCAAGGCTGAAGCCTACGCTGAACACTATGCGCAATATGCGAAGGACTACATTGAGGGTGCCATGTCATTGGATTGAGAAGGTAAACTCACCGTGTTCGCTGAGTTAATTCACTGAATTTGCAGAGTTAATTCAGTGAATTTACTCTGTTATTTCAGTGAATTAACTTTATGATATGATTGCTCTGGCAATAACGACTGATACGTTAGATGAAACGATAAGAGCTGTGTCAATAGCATGACACAGCTCTTATCATATTGCAAACCGCAATGTTTTATTCTATCATCACCTTGCGTGTCTCTACAGCTCCATTAGCTGACTCCTCACGTACAAGGTATATGCCGCGTGGCAACTGCCCTAACTCCTTGGCTGGCAGCACACGACCGAAGACATCACAGATGGTAGTCTTTACCACATTGTTTGCCTGACGAGCGTGTTCTATGCCTGTGGCTTCCATGACATTGACGTGCAGTGTGTCATAAGTATTGACTCCGTTCATATCTGTCAACCTGACAACAAACCTGTACTCACCTGCCTCCTCTGGTATTCCAGTGAGCTTCAGAGTCTCGTTAGCCTCATCCATAGTAGTTGTAAATCCGGCTCTGGCCGGTATGGTCGTGGACGTACCTGACGGACGAAAGACTTTGGTTATCTTCAGTGCTGAAATATATGCTCCCTGTATGTCATAAGTCATCTCTTCGTTCTGCTTAGCCTCCGTATACATATCGCTCTCCAGGTGAGGCTGGGTAGCCACAGCGAGGTTATAGCCGAGGTGTGGTGGCTGGTTGTATGCAGTGTTCTGCCAGCAGATACCCATACGGTAAGTATGGTCGTGCATCAGTGTAGGCACATAGTATTTAGTCTCTATATTGGTGCTGTATATACCGAGATAGGTCTCAGCGTCGCTTACACTGTAGAGCACGAGCTCTTCGCGCCAGTCGCCGAAAATATCAGCCGAGAGGTTTGGAGTATTCTTTGAACTATTACATGTAGAACTTGGACCGAAACTGGAAGCCGTCATAAGACGACCGAAGGCATTGCCGGTATCATTATATTTGTCAATCACATTACCGTCAAGCAAAGCATCCTGCACCGTGCCGTCCCAATATATACGGAAATTCAGCGAACCGTTAGCAGCAGAAGCCTGCTTGCCTGTGGCAGCACTGTACTGCGGTCGCACACTGGCACTGCTGAACCACCAAGCATTGTCTTTAGCAGACAACTGCGCAGCCATGCCGCGGCCGTTGTCCACTCCTGCCGGACCGTCCTTGTATATTATCTCACCCGTTGCGGCATCATGCAAGTCCCATGCGTATGTGCCTTTCTCCTCATGCACCTGAAATACTTGGAGGCCTTCACGTCCAGGTATCATCGCTCCCACGTGGATGGCATCACCATGACCGAAGCCCGTGCCATAACGCAGAGTGCCGTCATGCTTCAAGGCTGCTGAGCCCCAGATTATATCATCTTTTCCATCGCCATCAACATCAGCTACAGACATATTGTGGTTACCATTCTGGAACATCGTGCCGCTGCCACTATCACTGGTAGGCGAGCACCCACTATAGCTTTTTGATGTAGCATTGCCGTCGGCATCCCATGTTGTCAGTTTATATGAGGTCTTAGACTCATGCGAACTCAACCAGCGTGGTATAAGCTTCTCTCCGTCATAGCTTACCGCCCATATATATGCATATGTATAGTATCCGCGACAAAATATAGCACTTGCATTATTATCAGGACCGTCAATGTACGCTGTAGCGGCAAGATAACGCTCGCCGCGATTGCCATAATTGCCCTTATCTGTTCCAGATGTATGCCAGTTCTTTGTTCCTTCACCCTCATATAACGCAGCAGTGCCATTGCGGTTTGGATAATACGCTATGGTGTTGATGGCCCTACCTGTCAAGCCATCAAACACGGTAAGATACTCATGACCACCGTTTATACGACCACTGCCTTCGCTTGCCCAATCTTTTGTATTGTCTGCAGCCTTAATGGTAGCGTCGTCGCTTGCCTGATTCACGTAGTTACCCTCGCCATCTATACTGCCGGGAGCTGTCTTACACATCATTTCCGCTTTGCCGTCACCATCATAGTCATAAACTTGGAACTGTGTGTAGTGTGCACCGGCACGAATGTTTTTACCAAGGTCAATACGCCATAGTTTAGTACCATCGAGTTTATAACAGTCTATAATAACATTACCTGTGACACCATTATGAGAGTTGTCTCTGGAATTGGAAGGATCCCACTTTACGAATATCTCGTACTCTCCATCTCCGTCAACATCCCCCACTGAGCAGTCATTAGGTGAATAAGTGTATTCCTGACCGTTTGGATAATTTTCTGTAACTTTTTCTTTGTTTATGGTGTTAGTTGTTGTGTATGGTTTTGTTACTCCTGTAGCAGGACGGTCAAGAGGCAGCTTCATCCATACGTTAGCCCATGGTGTTACAGGGGTTGTGGTCTCAACCACCTCTCCGTCAACCTTTACCCTTACCTGGTATGTTGATGACGCATTACCATTTTTATCCAGGAAGTTTGAGGTTTTAAGGTCACTTGCAATCACTGTACCGTTTCGCAATACATCAAAACGTGTAGAGCGAGGGTCTGTGCCCAGCAGTCGCCAAGAGATAAGGCGTGACGTACTGCCGTTTGATACTGGCACCGCCACCACGCCACGGTCAAGCTTCTCCATCTGGCTCACAGGTGTGTTCTGTGCCTGAGCGCCTAACAGTGTTGCAACAAACAACAAAAGTGTAGAGTAGTTTTTTTTCATATAAGACGTTAGTTATTTAATATCCTTTACTTAGATGTAATTTATAGTCAATTAGTTTATTTTCAAAGTGCAAAGTTACTAAAAAAAAAAGAAATGACATTATTTTGCTTTTTTTTTTATAACTTTGTAACTATTATGAAGATTGGCTACGACGCAAAAAGATATTTCCATAACCGCACAGGACTGGGCAACTACAGCCGCACACTAGTAGGCAACATCTCTGCTCTCTACCCTGAGGTTGAGACTTGTCTGTATGACAGCAAGGCCCTGGAGCGTACTTTCCGTCTCGGCGCGAAGGCGAAGAATGACGGCTGTGACGTGTTTCACGGCCTGTCAAACGAGTTGCCGCGTGACACAGCGAGGCAGGGCATTCCCTCGGTTGTCACTATGCACGACGTGGCATGGCGCACCTTCCCTGATATGTATAAACCGTGGGACAGGGTTATATATGACTGGAAGTACGGCTGGAGCGCACGCCACGCCACACACGTGGTGTGTATCAGCGAGTCCACCAAGCGTGACGTGATGCGTTTCTACAATGTTCCAGAGCAACGGATAAGCGTAATATACCAGCCTGTGCAGCCTACTTTCTATGAGCCTATGGACAAGAAGGATGCTGCAAAGATAGTAGGCGAGGCATTGCCCTATCTCAATGGCGAGCCATTTATCCTCACCGTCGGCTCCATCAACAGTCGCAAGAACCTGCTGGGCATGGTAAAGGCATACGAGCGGTTGCCCCATGACAACCGTCCCCACTTTGTGGTGGTAGGCAACGGCAGGGAGTACCGCAAACAAGTGGAGTACTATATCAGCGACCGCGGCGGCATGGACGGGGTAATACATATTGAGAGCAACATACATGACGCGCAGACACTGAAGGCTCTGTATGCACAGGCACAGTTGCTGATGTACCCGTCTTTCTATGAGGGGTTCGGTCTGCCCGTAGTGGAGGCGGCTCTGCAGTGCTGTCCTGTGATAACGAGCAACGTATCATCACTACCAGAGGCTGCCGGTGACGCCGCCATACAGTGCTCACCGTCATCAGTGGATGAGATTGCCGAGGCACTGAGACACCTCTTGAACAACGACACCGAGCGCGAAAAACGTGGCATACGGGCACGGCAGTATTGCATGGAGAACTTCGACACAAAGAATCTCACACGACAGATGTATGACTTATACCAATCTCTATGCTGAGCGAAAAGATACATAATATAAAGGATGGCGACAAGGGAAAGGCACAGTTTATACGCTTCATCATGAACGGATGCCTGGCCGCCGCCATACACTATGCCATATACTATATACTGCAGAAGTATATCGAGGTAAACGTGGCATACTCCATAGGATATGCCATCAGTTTTCTCGTGAACTACTACACCACGTGCCGCTTTACCTTCAGACAGAGTCCGACGTGGAAGCACTTTGCCGGCTTCGCCGGCTCACACACCGTAAACTACCTATTGCAGGCAGCGCTCTTCTGGATATGTATGCAGATAGGCGTGCACAGACTGGTGGCTCCCGTCATCGTCATGACAACAGCCATGCTGGTACAGTTCACCATATTGCGCCTAGTGTTTAAGAAAAGTTAAAAAAACAACGGTTGTCATTGCTATGACTAAAAAACTTCGTACATTTGCGAATAGCAACAACTTTACACTAATTAACTAACGGTGGTAACGCCATGTTACGCACCACTAATATTAACCAAAACAAGAAAAGACAAATGAAAAAACTATTCTTTATGGCTCTTGCCGGAATGGTGATGGCCTTCACATCATGTGGAAACAAGACCGCTGAGAATGCGGAGGTGGTTGACAGTGTCGCTACTGACTCAGTAATGGATGCCGAATCACTGGTATCAGCGCTTGGCGAGAAGCTTAACGCTAACGACCCAGCTGCCCTCGCTGCTCTATCACAGCAGGCTCAGCAGACTATTGCAGACTTGATTGCCAAGGGTGACACCGCTACAGCAAAGGCTTACGCATCAAAGATTAAGGAGTTTGTTGACACCAACGCTGACAAGATAAAGACTATTGCCAGTGGTAACGAGACTATCAACAATCTGGTAAACACCGTAAAGGCTACAAGCATATCTGAGCTGGCAACACAGGCTGCCAACGCAGTTAAGGCTGACGCTAACCAGGCTGCAACAGAGGTTAAGGATGCTGCTGACGCAAAGGTGCAGGAGGGCAAGGACGCTGCCAAGCAGAAGGTGAACGAGCAGGTGGACGCTGCTAAGCAGAAAGCCAATGAGCAGGTAGATGCTGCCAAGCAAAAAGCTAACGATGAGGTTAACAAGGCCACTAACAAGGCTCTGAACAAACTGGGACTCTAATAAAATACAGGTTTAATACAAACTGTATCTATATATAAAAAGGAAGAATGGGATTATCTCATTCTTCCTTTTTTATTTTCTATTCCTTATTATTTATTCTTTTCATTATCAGTTCTCTTCTTCTTGTTCCTGTTCCAGCCCCTCCCTCTTAAAGATGCTGAAGTTCACGCTACCATAGGCCCGGTGTTCCCGGAACAGAGGATTAGCTGAGAAGTCATACTGCTTGCCATGCTCAAAGACAAACAACCCGCCGTCAGCCAACAATGGCAGCACCTTATCGGGTATCTCTGCCAACGTAGGCAGAGCGTATGGAGGGTCAGCGAAGATAAAGTCAAACTTTTTCTTGCAGCTCTTGACAAACCTGAACACATCACCACGTATCAAGGTATGGTTCTCGACATTTAGTTTCGCCAGGCACTGGCTGATAAAACGCGCATGGTCACGGTCGGCCTCAACGCTCGTTACATGACTGCAACCACGCGAGAGCATCTCAAGTGTAATGCTGCCGGTACCGGAAAACAAGTCAAGGGCTGTAACATCCTCAATATCCATGTAACCCATAACGACATTAAAGATATTCTCCTTTGCGAAGTCCGTCGTAGGACGTGCCTTGAACGTACGCGGCACATCAAAATGCCTTCCTTTGTATTTTCCCGTTATAACCCTCATTATTCTATCATCATATCAAAGGGCATACCCTCTATTTCTGCCAACGGCGAACGGTTAAGGCTGGCGCTGACATTGATATCATGGATTCGTGTGACATAGGTGGCAAGCCTGCCACGCAGCCACTGCTCATGAGGCATAGCACCTATTATAAAAAGGTCATCCTCTGCCTGGTTCATGCCAAGCTGTTTCCATGCGAAGAGTATGTAATAGAGTGCATCATGCGCATGCGTTGCGTCAAAGGTATTGGCGAAACGCACACGACCGTGCTCAAACTGGCACACATCAACAGACTTGTCATGGAAATAGGCAAACAACTTCCTGCGCTGCCCTGACTGGTAGTACCTGTTATAGAAATGCTGCCATACAGGGTATATCACATTATGCACAGCCACCACCTTGCAGTTGTCTGTCACTACCATGTGAAGGTCGCTGTTAACGGTGAAGATACCCACGGCATCAAAGTCGTCCATGGGCCTGATTATCTTCTCCTCACCCTTATGGCCTGTCATGACGCTGCTGTACAAGTCTTCTGTTGTCAGCTCTTCGTCAAGGTTGTCATATTCATCTACGGGCAAGAGGATGACAGGTGTCGTCACCATCAGTTCTGCATAGTCTATGCCATCCCTCAGATACTCCTCTGTCCTGAATGCCTCACGCAGGTTTGCTGCCACAGACATTCCTGTCTTTATCTGATACGGATGGAACGCCCTGCTGCCGTCAGCCTCCTTCGTGAGGAAAGCCAGCGAGTCCTGCCCTGCCCTTATCTTTATACTTCTGCCTTTCTTTATCTCTGCCATCTGCCTTTATCTCTTTAGCATATCAGAGAAAAACCACACGGCCACAATACGACGGTCAACGTCCTTGGCCACGCCCATTACGCGGTCGGCACAGTCTGTCACCACGCCTTTCTTTGAAATCTTGCCCACGTAACTGTTCAGTCCGTTGCGCACGGTTCCGTTCTTCAGGATGCAACCTATGTAGCGGCCTTTCTCGTCACGTATGGTGTTCTCGGCATCAATCTTGCCCCTGACCACGTCGTAGCCGTCCCTTATGGTGCCGTCCTGCTCAAATCTACCCACGCGGCGCGTGAACCTGTCATATACTATGCCGTTGTCATCTATACGACAGAGAACGTGTTTGTTATTCTCGTCATAGATAACCTGTTCTGCCTTGCAGCTGAGGGTTGACAGTATGGCGAGCATTATTGTCATTACGACAACATTTAAGCTCTTAATATTCTTTTTCATCTCTTTTCCTCCTTAAATAAATGTGTTTGTTATACTCTGGCAAAGTTACAGATTATTTGTAAACCAAACAAATTAATCAGTAGAAAAGTTTGCCTGAGATGAAAAAAAAAGTTAACTTTGCCCGCATGACAACGACTGAATTCAAAAACTTCATACTGCAACAATCATCTTTCATACCCACCATTGACCAGTTCTCCGCCATTGAGGCTTTCATAAAACTGATGGCATCACGAGAGCCTACGGCTATGATATTACGCGGTTCGGCAGGCACAGGTAAGACTTCCATAGTAAGTGTCATGGTGCGTTCCCTGCTTGCGCTGCGGCAGAAGGTGGTGCTGCTTGCGCCCACGGGAAGGGCAGCCAAGGTGCTGTCGCTGAACTGCGACTACCCGGCATCAACAATCCATCGCAAGATATATCGGCAGAAAAGCATCGGCGGCGACTTCAGTCTTGATGTCAACATGCACACCGACACTCTGTTTGTGGTTGACGAGGCATCAATGATAAGCACTATCCCCCAACTGCAGACCGACGGTATGCCAATGTTCAAAGGTAACGGTGGCGGCGTCATTGACGACCTTATAACATACGTCTATTCCGGCCGCAACTGCAAGATGCTGTTGGTGGGCGATACAGCACAGCTGCCGCCTGTGGGAGAGGAAGAGGCGCCTGCTCTCAACAATGCAGTGATAGGCTGCTACGGTCTGAAGGTTGTGGATGCTGACCTCAACGAGGTTGTCAGGCAAGCGGAAGAGTCGGGCATACTGTGGAACGCCACGTTGGTCAGGCAGCTGATAACGCATGATGACGTGACGCAGCTGCCCAGACTGTACTTCAAGGCTTTTGCTGACATCATGGTGCTACCGGGAAACAAACTGATAGAGACGCTGGAGGAAAGCTATGCCAGTGTGGGAATAGATGACACCGTAGTGATAACACGCAGCAACAAACGCGCAAACATATATAACAACGGCATACGCACAAGAATTCTTGATTACGAGGAGGAACTGTGTGGCGGTGACAGGATAATGATAGTAAAAAACCACTACTTCAACAGTCCCGAAGCCAGCAAACCGATAGACGATACAGAGAAAAAACATCTCACCTTTATCGCCAACGGTGACATGGCTACTGTGTGCCGCGCACGACGCACAAGAGAGTTTTACGGTTTCCGTTTCGCCGACATCACGCTGCGCTTTCCCGACTATGATGATGAGGAGATGCAACTGACGGCAGTGCTTGACACTCTGCAGAGCGAGGCACCAGCCATGACTGTAGAACAAAGACAGCAACTGTATGACGGCGTGATGGCAGACTACGCTGACCTGCCACGCAAGGCTGACCGCCTCAAGGCAGTGAGGGACGACACCTATTACAATGCGCTACAGATAAAATATGCCTATGCCATCACCTGCCACAAAGCGCAGGGCGGCGGTTGGAGTCATGTGTATGTGGACCAGGGATACATGACCGATGACATGCTTACCCCCGACTATATACACTGGCTATACACAGCCATCACGCGTGCCAAGGACGTGCTTTACCTCGTCAATTGGCCTGACACTCAGGTAGCTTCGGATACTTCCTTAACATACCGTCTAAACGCAGGCGCATAACGCCGAAGAAAGCCTCGCCGAAGATACCGCCGCTCATCTTGCTCACGCCCTCGCGGCGGTTTACGAATATAACCGGTACCTCCTTCAGCTTGAAGCCTATCTTATATGCCGTGTATTTCATCTCTATCTGGAAGGCATAGCCCTTGAAACGTATCTTGTCAAGCTCTATCGTCTCCAGCACACGGCGCTTGTAGCACTTGAAACCGGCAGTGGTATCGTGTATCTTGAAACCTGTGACTATGCGCACATACATTGAAGCGAAATAAGACATCAGCACGCGACCTATAGGCCAGTTCACCACGTTCACTCCGCTGACATATCGTGAGCCGATGGCAACGTCATATCCCTCGTCAGCACAGGCGCTGTAGAGGCGTGGCACGTCATTAGGGTCATGACTGAAGTCGGCGTCCATCTCAAACACATACTGGTAGTCACGCTCCAACGCCCACTTGAATCCTTTGATATAGGCAGTACCCAATCCCAGCTTACCTGAGCGTTCCTCTATAAACAGCTGACCTTGGAACTCAGTATCAATCAGTTTGTGTACTATCTCAGCCGTGCCGTCAGGCGAGCCGTCGTCAATCACAAGTATGTGGAAAGCCTTCTCCAAGGCGAAGATGGCGCGTATTATCTTCTCAATGTTTTCCTTCTCGTTATATGTCGGAATGATTATAACGCTGTCGCTTTGTCTCATCGCTTCTATTCGTCTGTTGTCTATATTTCAGGACACAAAAGTACTAATTTTCATCGCATTGCACGAATATTTTCTTGATTATCTTTAATTTTTAAGATTATTTTGTATAAATACACCCTGTAAAAAAGAAAATAGGCTGTCATTCACTTTGCCACCTCGCCATAATTTTGTAATTTTGCAGTCTTAATCATAGACTGTATAATGACGGCGACAGATATTAAAGACATAATGAAGGTGTATGCCCGCTCGGCTCAAGCCAAGGCGATGACAGCGATGCTGAAGGACAAGAAGCAACGCCACGCCGTGGTCAACGGACTGACACAGTCTGCCGCCGCCCTGTATATAGCCGTCACAGCCAAGAGCGCGGGGCGGCCCCTCCTTATCATCATGCGCGATGCTGACGAGGCTGGGTATATGTATCAGGACCTGCACACCATGGTGGGCGACATCGCGAAATACTTCCCATCGTCATACAAGCGTGCTGTGAAGTTCGGACAACGTGACGCATCAAGCGAGATACTGCGCACCGAGATACTCTCAGAACTGGCATCACCGTCTTCCACTCCCTTGATAGTGACCTATCCCTCTGCCCTTGCGGAGATGGTCATATCCAAGGAACACATAGTGGAGAGCTCCGTCAGCGTAAAGCGCGGACAGAGGGTGCAGATGACACAGGTGGTACACAAACTGCGCGAGCTGGGTTTCACTGAATGTGACTATGTATATGAGCCGGGGCAATTTGCCGTGCGCGGCAGCATCCTCGACGTGTACTCCTATTCATGCGAATATCCTTACAGGTTAGACTTCTTCGGTGATGAGATAGACACCTTGCGTACTTTCGACGTGGAGACACAGTTGTCATCAGACCGTCTCGACAATGCCACGATAATGCCCGAGGTGGCTGCCACCAAGACTGAGAAGGTGCCGCTGCCCGACCTGTTGCCCGACGACACTGTCATCATAACCCATGACAAGGCTTTTGTCATCGATGACATCGACTTCATCTACAAGGAGGGATTCAGCAATGCTGCCAAGACAGACAGGCTCTCTGGCGTAACCGAGGCAGAGAAGGCTGACGTGATGCGCGAACTCACACGCGAGCTCAACCTATGTAAGGCATCACGCTTTGAGAAAAGCATAGAGAGATTCAAAACCATAGAGCTGACCGGCGGCAGGGCTACACCTGCCAATGCCACGCATCTCACCATGTCAACCACGCCGCAGCCTTTGTTTCACAAGAACTTCGAGCTGCTGGCACAGACAATGGATGACTATCAGCTCAAGGGATACAAGACTTGCATCCTCTCAGACAGCGACAAGCAGCATGAGCGCCTGTCGGTAATCCTTGACGAGAAGAAGGTGACGTTCACCGCCGTAAAGGGTACCTTGCACGAGGGGTTCATTGACAATGACCAGCAGACGGTGCTGTTCACCGACCACCAGATATTTGAGCGTTTCCACAAGTACCAGCTGAAGGCTGAGACCACCAAGCGCGGCAAGGCGGCTCTCACCATGAAGGAGTTGCAGGAGATGGAGCCGGGTGACTTCATAGTGCACGTGGACTTCGGTATTGGTAAGTTTGGTGGACTGGTACGCATACCTACCGTCTCTCCCTCAGGCGAGCAGAGTTACCAGGAGGTGATACGCATCATCTACCAGAAGAACGACAAGGTAGATGTGTCCATCCACTCTCTATACAAGATAAGCAAATACCGCCGCGCCGACACCGGTGAGCCGCCGCGTCTGTCAACGCTCGGCACCGGCGCATGGGAGCGCATAAAGGAGAAGGCGAAGAAACGCATCAAGGACATAGCGCGCGACCTTATCAAGCTGTATGCCAAGCGCCGCCATGAGAAAGGCTTTGCTTTCTCTCCCGATTCGTTCATGCAGCACCAGCTTGAGGGCTCGTTCCTGTATGAGGACACCCCAGACCAGATGCGCGCCACGCAGGACGTGAAGCACGACATGGAGGCCGCGCGCCCTATGGACAGGCTCGTATGTGGCGACGTGGGCTTCGGCAAGACGGAGGTGGCAATACGCGCAGCCTTCAAGGCGGCGTGTGACTCCAAGCAGGTGGCTGTGCTTGTGCCTACCACGGTGCTGGCATTCCAACACTATAAGACATTCTGCAAACGACTGGACGGACGGCCTGTACGTGTGGACTACCTGTCACGCGCACGCACCACGAAGCAGGCAAAACAGGTTATAGAGGACCTCGCCGCCGGCAAGATAGACATACTCGTGGGTACACACCGTATGCTGTCAAAGACGGTGAAGTGGCATGACCTCGGTCTGCTCATCATAGACGAGGAACAGAAGTTCGGCGTGTCAACCAAGGAGAAGTTACGCCAACTGAAAACTAACGTGGACACCCTGACCATGTCAGCCACACCGATACCACGCACACTGCAGTTCTCGCTGATGGGCGCGCGCGACATGAGCATCATGCGCACGCCGCCGCCTAACCGGCAACCGATAGACACTCAGGTGACGACTTTCTCTCCTGAACTGGTGACCGACGCGATAAACTTTGAGATGAGCCGTGACGGACAGGTATATTTCGTTTGCAACCGCATCGCCACGCTTGACAAGATGAAAACCATCATAGAGCACCATGTGAAGGACTGCCGCATAGCTGTGGGACACGGACAGATGCCTCCTGAGCAGTTGGAAAAGGTGGTGATGGGATTTATCAACCATGACTATGACGTGCTGCTCTCCACCACCATCGTGGAGAACGGTATAGACATTCCTAACGCCAACACCATAATAATAAACGATGCCGACCACTTCGGACTCTCTGACCTGCACCAGATGCGCGGTCGTGTGGGACGCTCCAACCGTAAGGCTTTCTGCTACCTGCTGGCCCCACCGCTGAGCTATCTGCCTACAGAGAGCCGCCGCAGGCTTGAGGCTCTGGAGACATTCTCCGACCTCGGCTCGGGTTTCGCCCTTGCCATGCAGGACCTTGACATACGCGGAGCAGGCAACCTGCTGGGAGCGGAGCAATCGGGATTCATGGAGGACTTGGGATATGAGACCTACCAGAAGATACTATCACAGGCGGTCAACGAACTGAAGAATGACGAGTTCCAAGACCTCTACAGGGAACAGATAAGCGAGGGTGAGAACCTCACCGGCGACGACTTCGTGGACGACTGCACCGTGGAGAGCGACCTCGCCATGTATTTCCCTGATACCTACGTGCCTGGCTCAAGCGAACGTATGATTCTATACCGCGAGCTTGACAACATAGAGACAGACCAGGACCTTGAGGCTTACCGCAAGCGCATGGAGGACAGATTCGGTCCTGTGCCCACCGAGGGTGAGGAACTCATGATGGTGGTGATACTGCGCAGGCTCGGCCGCCGACTGGGTTGCGAGAAGCTGGTGCTGAAACAGCACATCATGAAGATGCAGTTTGTGTCTAACAATGACAGCGCCTTCTACCAAAGCTCATTCTTCGACTCCATCCTCAACTATGTGAGTCGTCACGCACGTCTCTGTGACATCAAAGAGGTGAAGGGACAAAACGTGCTTATCGTCAAGAGCGTTCCCAGCGTGAAGGAGGCAGTAGGCATACTGAGAAAGATGATGCCGGAGACGATTAACAATGCATAACTCATAACTCATAACTCATAATTCAAAACTCATAATTCAAAACTCATAACTAACGACTATGTTGAAGAGACTATCTACTTTACTCACAATCTGTCTGCTCACACTCACCGGGGCGCAGGCAGTAAACCCACAGAAGGGAAAGTATTTCTTATATTGCCACATGAGCGACCGCGGACAGTGGACAGCCTTCGCCGTCAGCAAGGACGCTGAGAATTGGCAGGACATCATAGGGGGTGACAGCATCTTCTCCTCCGCCGAACTGGCAGGCATCGAGGGCGGCACGCGCGACGCGTACATCTGCCGCAGCCACGACTGCAAACGCTACCTCATGGTGACAACTGACATGAACAATTCTAAGACAAAGGCATTGGGCAAGAAAGAGGCGTGGGACAACTATGGCATCAACCTGCTCACCTCAGACGACCTCATACACTGGAAGTCAACCACCTTTGACTACCGCAAGGGCACATCCATATTCCTCGACCCCGAGACAAAGAGCGTTTACAACGACTGGTCAACCATCAACCGCGTGTGGGCTCCGCAGATATTCTGGGACGAGACCTACCAGTGGCCTGACGGCAAGAAGGGCGGCTACTTCATCTACTACTCCATGTGGAACCGCGCCGAGGAGAAGTATGACCGTATGTATTACAGCTACGCCGATGAGACGTTTACCAAACTGACACAGCCACAGCCGCTCTTCGACTGGGGCTATGCCACCATCGACGCTGACATCAACTACGTGCCTGCAGACGGTCTCTTCCACATGATGATAAAGAAAGAGGGCGGACAGCCGGGACTCTTCACCGCCACTGCACATAAACTCACTGGTCCGTGGAGCGAGCCTGTGGCTGATGACTACGTAAACTTCGAGGGCAAGAAGAAGTGTGAGGGAGTGTCGGCCTTTCAGGTGCCGGGAGAGGACGGATGGCGCATAGCCTACATTGAGTACTCCTCACGCCCAAGAAACTACCGCATCTGCCATGCCGACAAGTTCATGCGCAACTTCCGTTCACCTGAGAACATAAAGGGAGTTACCGCGCCGCAGCACGGCTCATTCATGCGTATCACGAAGAAGGAATACAAGCGCCTGCTGAAACTGAATAAGAAGAAATAACGTTCTTGGCGTAAGAGCCGCGAGGCCACAAGGGAATTTATGATATACATCCTGCTTGCATATTTCGCCCTGCTGCTCACCATCAGCAGGATGATAAAGAGGAAAGACACCGCCACCGCCTTTTTCCGCGGTGAGCGGCAGTCACCGTGGTATATGGTGGCTTTCGGCATGGTGGGTGCCAGCATCTCCGGCGTATCATTCGTAAGCGTGCCGGGCATGGTGCTACACTCAGGTTTCACCTACCTTGAGGTATGTGCAGGCTTCATAGGCGGTTACTTTGTCGTGGCATACGTGCTGCTACCCATCTACTATAAGCATAACGTCACCACCATATACACCTACCTCCGACGCATCAGCGACGAGGCTTGTAAGACTGGCTCCGCCTTCTTCGTCATATCCAAGTTGCTGGGAGCGGCGGCAAAGTTCTATGTGCCGTGCTTCATCATCAGCAGGGTGGCAGACTGTGACTTCACCATCACCGTATGCCTTATGCTGTTCCTCGTGTGGCTCTACACCCGCAGGGGGGGTATAAAGACATTGGTATGGACTGACACCGTACAAACACTGTGCATGATAGTATGCCTCGCGCTGCTCATTATCAGCATAGGCCCGGATATATGGCCCACCCTGCCCCACTCCCTCGGCAAGACGGGCTACACATGGCAGCCCGGAGGCTTCGCACTGCGCTTTCTCTCCGGAGTGTTCATCGTGATAGTGATGACAGGCCTTGACCAGGACATGATGCAGAAGAACCTCACCTGCCGCACGCTGCGCGACGCACAGAAGGATATGTGTACCTATGGCTTCGCCTTCCTGCCCGTCAATGCTCTCTTCATGTTGCTCGGCGTGATGCTCATCGGCGTATATAACAGTCAGGGCACGCCGTTGCCTGACAATCCCGACGACCTGCTGACGCTCTACTGCCTGCGCACCGGCGGACTGACGCTGACGCTCTTCGTGCTCGGCGTAGTAGCTACGTCATTCTCCACCGTTGACAGTGCCATCACCGCACTCACCACCACCGTCTGCGTGGACTTCCTGTCAACAGACGGTAAGGGAGGCAAGCGACCATCCGTAGGACTCGTCCACTTGTTCATGACACTGCTGGTGGCCGTCTGCTGCATACTGTTCCACCACTTCAATACCACCTCTCTGATAGACGCAGTGTATATACTCGTGAGCTACACCTACGGTCCATTGCTCGGTCTTTTCGCCTATGCCATGACCCACAAGCCACGGCAGCGCAAACGGGACGGCAGCGCACTGGTGTGCATTCTCTCACCCCTGTTATGCTTAGTGCTCAACCATGTTGTCACCACATACTCTGACTACCGTTTCGGCTATGAGATGCTGCTTATCAACGGCCTCATCACCTATACAGGATTGTGGATTACCGGGAAACTAAGTGGCAAGACTGACAAATACTACAGATTAAGCACACATCAATAATTTCAGCAAGCAGTATTATCATAGTCCATTGAAACCAAGATGGAACAGATGCAGACTTAAAGCTATCTTAAAACTTCAAGCAAAACAACTGTTGTTCAATGCAATAGTAATATTCATTATTCATATAACATACGTTTTGCGTCCCATCTGGGAAATGATATAGAATCTGTCCTTCCTTGTTAGTAAGATAGAAATCGTACCCCCTATACTTTTTGTCTGTTTTTATTTCTCTTTTGACACAGATGGTATCGTTCACCTTAAAATGTAGTAGATAACTTTGGTCTTTGTTGTATACTACTGAAGAACCAGAAATTGTGTCAGTCATAGCGACAGCTCCGTCTTCCAATATAACCATAAAATTGTCTTTAGAGGCAGAATACCTAGTAAAAGAGCTGTGGTCTTCTCTCAAATAATACAAATTCTCATCTAAGGATATGAGAGCAACTTTCCCTGTGTATTTCTTCCTGTCTATATTGGTTAAAGAGAGTAATGCCCCTGTCTTCTTGTTAAAACACGCAATGTAGGGATCAGTGCGTTTTCTGTATGAATCGCCATCACAATAATGCCCGTTGTTTATTATGCAGATAGTATCAGCAAACACTTGCATGTAATGATCACACAACTCAGGGATGGTAACAGACCACTTCTTTTGCAAGTTTAAGTCAAGACATGTCAGCAAATGGTCTTCCGTGAGATAGAGCCTGTTGCCTGAGCGAATAACCTGATGTGGAAGGTATGGTTTTATTTTGTCGAATTTATAAGTTGCCTGCAGACCATATGTTTTACTATATTGGTATAATTTGTCGGTGAGCACATAATAAGTATCATATTTCTTCAGGCTAACCACCTTCGGAGTCAAATATCTGCCAGTCATCGATGCACCTATTAAAGCTCCTTGAATAGCTCCGCCAACAATTCCTCCCGTAAAGCCCATTCCCACTACTGGCACGAAACTACTAACATTTCCACCATTAGTTCGTACACCCATACGTGGGTCGTATTTATGGAGATAGTACGTTAATATGTGTGATGTCTGTGGAGAATCAAACGTGATAATGCCTCCTTTGCCATATTTTCCCCCTGTATACCCTTTTGCATCTATCTCATTCCACTGTGTTTCATTGTTACTGATACGTTTCTCTATCAGATTTGTTTTGTTTGTAAAAGTGTCATAATACAGAAGCATGACTATGTCCATGTCAAACACGGGTATTACACTCTGTACTTCCTCTGATGACCAAAGTTGTTCTTTACTCTCTCTATCCCAGAATTTCACAATTCTACGCTCTCCAGAGCCAGTAAGTACTCCGCTACCTGTAAATGCCAAAAAGTTGTCACAGTCATATTTTTTGTCTGAAACATATTCTAACTCATGTGTGTATTGGTTATATATACCATAATATCTTTTCCGCTTCAACACTCCGTCTTTATGAACCTCTGCGAATAATATGCCAAGATATGTACTGTCAACACTAGGCATGATGTATGCTATTGGCAAGGGCATATCATAAGCAGTAATTGTTTGTGCTTTACAGGATAAAGAGAAGAACAAAAGAAATACTATTCGTAAAAAACAAACTATCTTACCCGTCAATTCTTTTATCGTTATCATGTGTATATACCTATTGGAGTAATTAAATTCTAATAATACCTATGCTCAGAAATTCGTCTAAATCCGTTGTCAAAAAAATAATCAATGTAATCCCGATAATCTGTGGTCGGTTAATCCATGTCGTCTATGGGAGAACTACTCTATAATCCACTTGTCTATGGTGCGGGTCTCCTTGGAGAAGTTCACACCTATTATATAGGTTTTAGCCCCTCCCCAGCCATTGGTGGTAGCGAGGGAGTCGCCGAAGAACTGCAGTTGATAGTTCTTGTCTTTTATCTGTTGCAGTGCCTCCTCGGCAGTGCCGTCAAGTTTGAACTCCATGATATAGCGATACTGCGGGGTCTCTATAAGCAGATCAATTCTGCCATCACTGGTACGGTATTCCGTCTGTGAGTAGAAGCCCATCATCTTGAACACCACCCACATCATGTTCTGGAAGTGGTTCTCCTTGTCACCCTTCACACTGTCGTATGGTGCACTGGCGAAAAGTGACTTCAGACGGCTAAGGAACTGCTCCACTTTGCCTTCCCTGACGTCTGACGTGAAGCTCCTTATGTCAAATACCGACCTTTCCTCCCTGTTGTCAAGATAGAACGGTGCGAGGTATTTTATGAAGCCTTCCTCTACTTCCTGATTGGGGAAACCGAGGTGATACATCTGGAACTCGTTGTCATATCCTTTTATCGTCAAGTAGCCACTCTGATATATCACTGGTATGGGGTTTGTGGACTCTGCATCAACGCTGTTTATCACGTCCGAGGTAACATCTGAT
>Ga0247611_10001334_pt1 | contig 44598 bp, 33 predicted proteins | sample 177DNAGHGhighgp2_FD_192422 | JGI IMG/M metagenome (GOLD analysis project Ga0247611, IMG submission 192422) | Sheep rumen microbial communities from Palmerston North, Manawatu-Wanganui, New Zealand - 1770 DNA GHGhigh gp2 | ecosystem: Host-associated > Mammals > Digestive system > Stomach > Rumen... | reverse complement strand
CTTCGCAGGTCTCGACAGCATTCGCGACTGCATCGCTTTCCCGAAGAACAATTCTGGCCGCGACGTCATGCTCGATGCGCCCGCCCGCCTCGACCAAAAGCAGTTGGATGAGCTTTACCTCGAAATCAATATCCCACAAGAATGATCGAAACATCACACAATCCTGAACAGCGTGCAGAGGGCGTTCAACACACCCTCTACACCTGTCAAGGCACTTGTTCCAAGGCCATCGAGGTCGTGGCCGAGGACGGTGTCATCAAGGACGTCACCTTCTACGGCGGATGCAACGGCAACACCAAGGGCATCTCAAAACTCGTGCAAGGCATGAAGGTTGACGATGTGATTCAACGGCTCAAAGGCACCACTTGCGGCAATAAGCCCACATCCTGCCCCGACCAATTGGCTCACGCTCTCGAACAAATGGCAAGCTCCAAATGACGAAGATGAAGAAAACATTATTATTTCCAATGATGGTCCTCGGCAGCCTCTTGTTGTTGGCCGCCTGCACGGAAAGCTTTGAGGACCGATGCCGACGTGAGGCACGGGAGTACACCGAGCGTATGTGTCCGCGGGTCATCGCCGAATACACGATGATCGACAGCATGGTTTTTGTCGAAGAACCGATAGGATTCACCTATTATTATAATGTCAGCGGTCCGCTCGACGATCCAGAGCTGATGACGGACGATGTCATCGAAGAATTCCGTAGCGAGCTGCTGCGCAACCTGAGACAGGACATCAACCTCAAGCGCTACAAGGAACGTGGACTCACGTTCACTTATATCTATGTCTCAGCAACCACCCAAGAGCACCTTGCAGAAGCTACGTTGGGACCGGAAGACTACAACTAAACGATTAACGAAAGATACTAACTAAATCATACACCAATAATTATGAAACGACTTTTCCTCCTCTCCCTGTTGGCCATCGCCCTGACGGCAACCATCTCGGCCAGGAACACAACACAACAAGTGGCAAAGGTAACGGAAGCCATGAGCCTCACCGACGATGTGGATCTGCACATCACCTCAGCGGAGCCTTTCGGCGAGTCGGGAAGCATCGACATCGTGAACACCGACCACGCCGTCGTCATCTTTGACGCCCTCCGTCCCAGCAAGGCCAAGGCATTGCTCAGTCATATCACCATCAATGGCGAGGCAGCTGTGGACAATCGCAATTGTCAGCTCAAGCTCTACAATCGCGGTGCCATCATTCTCCCCTACGGCGGCACAGCCTTCCGTCCCCTGACGGTATTCGAGGAAGCGGGGTTTGGCGGCGAGAGTGAGAACAACTTCACCGAAGGCCACAGCGGCGGTTTCATGAAGAACGTCCCCAATGCCTGGAACAACAGCATCAAGAGTTTCAAGCTCAAGCGCGGATATATGGTCACCTTCGCTCTTAAGAAATCTGGGTATGGCTACAGTCGTTGCTTCATTGCTGCCGATGAGGATTTGGAGATGGATCTCCCAGAACTCATGGCAGGGCGCATCTCCTCGTTTCGTCTCTTCAAGTGGTACGACTGCAGCAAGGTCGGCGTAGCTGATTGGCTCGATAACGGTCCGTTGACTACCCTCAATGCTCAAACCTCGTTCACGTGGGGACCTGGCAAGAATATGTTACCCGACGTGGAAGTCGTACCTCACCATATCGACGAGAGCTGGCCTTCAGCTGCCGAATGTGGACAGGCTAATTACTCGCCACACCTTAAGGCAAATAACGAGCCTCGCAACGATGCTGACCATGGCACATGGACGATGGAGCAAATCCTCAACAACTGGCAGGATATGATGCGAACGGGTATGCGTCTGTGTACACCTTCGTCGTGGGACGGCAGCGACTACTGGAACGCTACTGGCTTCCTGGCCGACTTTCTCAACGAGATAGACAAACGCGGATGGCGCTGCGATATCATCGACCTGCACGGATACTGGGAAGAAGGCTCTTTCACCACTAATGTAAACAACTGGGCACAGAAGTTCGGACGCCCGGTGTGGATTACAGAATGGGTGTGGGGCTCGTCATGGGGCAACAAGGGCATTTTTGGCGAGGCCTCCAACCGCGACAACCCAACGCCAGCTGACCTGCAAAAAAATAAAACCGTCGTCTCTCGCATTCTCGATAACCTCAACAACAATCCTGCTTGCGAACGTTATTTTTATTGGAATGGCGAAGCTAACTGCTCCAAGATCATGCGGGACGGGCAGCTTACGCCTGCTGGTGAGTATTTTGCCACGATGAAGACCAACGGCCCAGGCTACACAGGGTATGGCAACTATATCCCGAAGGCTCCACCTATGGCGGCACCGACCAACCTCACCTCCACCTTCAACGTCAACACGATGGTTTGCACGCTCAAATGGGAAAGCAACAATGGCGACCTATCCAGCACAGTACAGCTCCGTCGCCGCGTGGGCTCAGGACCTTGGGAGGTTATTGCTGAATGGACGGGTGCTGAAATCGAGGACAAGACCAACATGAGCTATACCGACAACATCACAGAACCGGCGGCCTACGAATATCAAGTACTTGAAACGGGCTATAACAACCAGAAACTCACTTCGAATAGCGCATACAATATCCTGAGTTCTTCCGAAGGAACAGCAGATGTTCAGTTTGGCACGGTTACCTCGGCCAAGAATGAGGAGATCTACACCTTCTTCGCTCATCCTTTCGACGAGGAACCTATCATCATCTTGGGCAATTCAACCTACAACGCCGTCAACGCTTCCGAGAATCTGATGACCATTCAGATGAACTCCTCGCGCGACAAATACGCCCTCTTCAAGATGCGCTATAAAGAATGGGAGAGCAACACCAGCACCGCCTCGTCCAAATTGACCAGCAACTTCATCGCGCTCAAGCCAGGACGCGGCAAGCTGGGCAACCTCGACTACGAGGCAGGACGCGTCAACAACGGAAGTTCCTTATCGTGTAAGCAAGAGTATGAAGTGACCTTTTCCGAGCCTTTTGAATCCACACCCGTCGTGTTGTGTATGCCTCGTGTGAGCAACGCAAACATCGCTGCTGTGATGTGGCGTGTTTATGATGTTACCCCCGAAGGCTTTAAGGTTAAGCTTCTCAAGGAAAGCAACGTGACCAACGTCGTTGCCGGGCCTTGTTCGTTTGTCGCTTTTGAAAAAGGACAGGGCACGAATGGCGAAGGCATCATCTTTACCGTCGGCGATGCAGAATTCACCTTCTCCAACATCTCACAGACCCTCGACTACGGTTATGAGCTGACCAACCCGCGCCTTCTCATGCAGCTGCAGACCAATAACGACGATGCCGCCGCTAACCTCCGCTACTTCTCCGTACAAAACAGCGCTTGCGAAGTTCGTATGATTGTTGACAAGAGCGACACGGACAAAGTCCTTTCGACCAATGTCAAGACTACCGAGCGTGTTGGTTTCATCGTGATTAGCGAAGGCGAACTCGAGGATCATATTCAAACGGTTAACACAACCAACTCTGCCACCGACTTCTTTACGCCGACGGGCATCCGCATCGACCAACCCGTTCGCCGTGGTCTTTACATCACTCGCGGAAAGAAGATTATGGTGAAATAACATCCCTAAATAAAGGAAATCGCCTGATTACTCATGTATTCATAGAAGTCAGCAAAGGACAGAAATTAGCCCCTTGCTGACTTCGTGCTAAAAACACATAGTTTGAACCATTGTTTATGGAAATGATAAAACGTAGGATTCTTATTATGGCATTTGCCTGCTTGACGGGCATGGGCGTCCATGCGCAGCAAACGACCACGGAAACGTTCCGTCCGATGGATGATGTAAATAAAGTTGTTGACCTGACATTAGACAGTCTGGAAAAGGTGAAGACTGCCCGTCCTGTGGCAGGCAGCAGTCGCAAGGGCGATCATCCTGTGCTGTTCCTCGTCGGTAATTCCACAATGCGCACCGGCACGAAGGGCAATGGCGACAATGGTCAATGGGGCTGGGGTTTCTACGCACATAAGTATTTTGACGAGAGCAAGATAACAGTTGAGAATCAAGCTCTCGGCGGCACCAGTTCACGCACGTTCTACAACCAGCTTTGGCCTGATGTGAAGAAAGGCATACGCCCCGGCGACTGGGTGATTATCGAATTGGGGCACAACGACAACGGTCCCTTCGACAGCGGCCGTTGCCGTGCTACCATCCGCGGCACATCGGCCACAGATTCCATAGTGGTAACATTGAAGGAAGGGCCCAACAAGGGAAAGCAAGAGACAGTCTATTCCTACGGCGAATATATGCGAAAGTTCATTAGAGAGACAAGAGCATTGGGAGCCCATCCGATATTAATGAGCTTGACGCCGAGGAAAAGACCCACTCAGGGAGGGGAGGCCTCCGGATGGGAACCAGTCAGAGTCGCTGATACCTTTGGTGGATGGGCACGTGAGATAGCTGAAGAGATGGAGGTGCCGTTTGTGGACTTAAACGAGATTTCAGCACAGAAATATGAAAAGATGAGTTCGTGGAAGCTGAACTATCATTTCTATTTAGACAATATCCACACCTCGAAGTTCGGTGCTGAACTGAACGCCCGAAGTGCTGTCTACGGCATCAAGAAGAGCAAGGACCCGCAGCTGAAACCGCTGCAAGCAATGATGAAATTCGATATTCCCCAGAAATACATCACCGGCGGCGGTAAACCGCGTGTGTTCATCACCGGAGATTCAACAGTGAAGAATGCCGACAACGACTCCACGGGCATGTGGGGCTGGGGCTCACAGGCATGGCGCATATTTGATGAGAATAAAATTACACCTATCAACTGTGCACAGGCTGGCCGCAGCTGCCGCACTTACCTCCGTGAAGGGCGATGGGATAGGGTCTATGACTCGCTGATGCCCGGCGATTTCGTACTCATTCAATTCGGACACAACGATATCGGCGAGTTGCACAAGGGCAAGCATCGTGGCGAGATTCCAGGCGTAGCCGACACAAGCTGCGTAAGCCGCGTAGTGCTGAACGACGAAGCCTACAACGAAGTCGTTTACAGCTTCGGTTGGTACCTGAAAAAGATGATTGATGACTGCCGCGAGAAGGGAGCCACGCCCATTCTGGTCAGCCTGACGCCTCGCAACGAATGGCCGGACGGCAAGATTGAACGCCGCAACGACTCATACGGCAAATGGTACCGAGCCGTGGCCGAGCAGACAGGTTGCGAGTTCGTGGATCTGCACAACATCACCGCCGACGCTCTCGACGGCATCGGGCGTGAAGCTGCCAAAGAATACTACTGCGGCGACCACACGCATACTTCGTTGCGCGGAGCCCGTCTGAATGCCATCGGCATTGCCATCGGTCTGAGAAGGAATGGCAGCGAGCTGGCCAAGTATCTATACTAAATGGATTCTACGCCAGATTGCACAATAAAAGAGCTGTTCGCGCGTTATAATAAAGTAAAAAACATCCAAATCTTTAAGCATGATTGAATATATCCGCGGTTCGATTGCCGACCTCTCCCCCACCCTCGCCGTTCTCGATGCTAACGGCGTCGGCTATGGTTTAAATATCACGGTGAACACATTCTCCGCCATTCAAGGTTTGTCTGGCGATGTTAAGCTTTATGTTTATGAGAGTATTCGCGAGGATGCCTACGTACTATGGGGGTTTGCCACGAAAGTGGAACGCGAACTGTTCGTATTACTGACTTCGGTGAGCGGCGTAGGCGGACAGTCGGCACGCGTCATCCTGTCTTCAATGACACCTGCTGAACTGTGCGATGCCGTCACCCGTGGCGATGTCCGTTTGCTGAAATCAGCAAAGGGCGTAGGAGCCAAGACAGCAGAACGCATCATCGTGGAGCTGAAGGACAAGCTCGTTACGCTCGGCATCGATGCCCAAGCTGGCTCACCAAGTTCACAGCCGATGACCGCCGCCAACAAGGAGGTTCAAGACGAGGCCGTGGCCGCTTTGACCATGCTCGGATTCTCGCCAGCCCCAAGCCAGAAGGCTGTAATAGGTATTTTGCGTGCTGAACCTGATGCCAACGTTGAGCGCGTCATCAAGCTGGCGTTGAAGATGCTATAAAAAAAGAAGAATGAAGAGTGAAGAATGAAGAATAAGTTTCACAATTGTGGTTCGTTGGTTCGCAGGCGATTAGGCTTGCGAAGCATACTTTTATTCTTCATTCTTCACTCTTCATTCTTCATTTCTGCGCAAGATCTTCGCACCAAACCTCAAAAGACGATTCCCGAAACCGTTGAGGACTTGGACACGACAGGGATTGCCATCAAGCGTCCCGACAACATAAAGCAGGTGACGGAGCTGGACTCGTTGAGTGGCAACTACCGCATTGGCACAAAGTTGGGTACTGGTGGCTTTCTGAACACCCCCATTCTGATGACCCCGGACGAGTACCAGAAATGGTCGCTCCAACAGTCGATGAACGCCTACTACCGTCAAAAGAACCGCGAGGAGTACGAGAGTCAGGGCAAGAGCAAGTTCGATTTCACCGATATGAAGTTTGACCTTGGACCTGCCGAGAAGATTTTTGGACCCGGTGGCGTGCAGATCAAGACGCAAGGTTCGGCAGAACTGAAGATGGGCGGCAACCACAAGAAGATCAACAATCCATCGCTTGCTGCCAACCGCCGTTCGACCTTTGGTTTCGACTTCGACGAGAAGATCAACTTGTCCGTGACGGGTAAAGTCGGCGACAAGATCAACATGAACATCAACTACAATACGGAAGCCACCTTCAACGTCGATGCGCAGCAGATGAAGCTGAAATACGACGGCAAGGAGGACGAGATTGTCAAGTTGGTGGAAGCGGGTAACGTGTCGATGCCTTCCAATTCGACGCTGATTCACGGCGTGTCGAGTCTGTTCGGTCTGCGCACCGACCTTCAGTTCGGTAAGTTGAAATTGCAGACCGTTGTGAGTCAAAAGAAATCGGCATCGAAGAGCGTTAGTTCGAAGGGCGGATCGCAGACTACAAACTACGAGATTTCAGCTGCCGACTACGAAGAGAATCGCCACTTTTGGCTCTCACATTATTTCCGCGACAACTACGACCGATGGATGAAAACGCTACCCACTATAGCCAGCGGTATCACCATCAAGCGTGTCGAGGTTTGGCTGACAAACAAGCGTGCGGCTTCTACGCAGAACAATCGCAACCTCATCGCCTTCACGGACTTAGGCGAAGCCACACATATCAGCAACGTCAATTGGAACCGAACGGCTACAACGACTAATCCCCAGAATCGTGCCAACTCGCTCTACAACGATCTCAACACGAAATATGCAGAAGCGCGCGACATCAGCGCCGCCACAACTATCCTCGATGCCATCGAAGAATTCAGCGGCGGCGTGGACTACGAAAAGCTGCAGTCGGCACGTCTGCTCAACACTTCGGAATATACAATCAACTACGCTCTCGGCTATATCTCGCTGAACTTCCAACTGGAACCAGATGACGTGCTGGCCGTAGCTTTCGAATACACCCTCAACGGCCAGACTTTCCAAGTGGGTGAATTTGCCAGCGACCTGACAGACAACACCCAATGTCTCTACGTAAAGGCTTTGAAGAGCACCAGCGGCTCTCCGTCCATGGGCAACTGGCCGCTGATGATGAAAAACATCTATTCGCTTGGCGCTACCTCGACACAGAAAGAGAAGTTCCGCCTCGACGTAAAATATCAGAACGACACGGCAGGCGTCTATCAAACCTACCTGCCAGAAACCCGCCTGAAAGCCACGACATTATTGCGCGCCATGAACCTTGACCGCTTGGACAATAACAACCGCTCGAACGCCGACGGCCAGTTCGACTATGTCGAGGGCTACACCATTCAGAAAGGTCGTATCATCTTCCCCGTAGCCGAACCTTTCGGCGACCACTTGCGCGAATGGATTGGCGATGATGCCATAGCCGACAGGTACTGTTTCGATGCCCTCTACGACTCCACGAAAACCATTGCCAAGCAAATTGCCGAGCAGAATAAGTTCTTGCTGTCGGGACGCTACAAAGGCACCAATGGTGCTGAAATCAGCCTCGGCGTCACCAACGTTGCTCCCGGTAGCGTAGTCGTTACGGCTGGCGGCGTCACGCTGTCCGAGAATGTTGACTACCGTGTCGATTACTCCATGGGTACCGTTTACATTCTCAACCAGAGCATCATCGATGCCGGCACGAAGGTCAACGCGAGCGTGGAGTCGAACGACACCTACGGCATGCAACGCAAGACAATGCTAGGTATCAACTGGGACTACGAATTCTCGAAGAACTTCGTCGTGGGCGGTACGCTCCAGTTCTTGAACGAGCAGCCGCTTACCACTAAGGTCAATATGGGTAGCGAGCCGCTGAAGAACACCCTTTGGGGACTGCACTTGGACTGGAAGAAGGAAGCCCAATGGTTGACGAATGCCCTGAATGCCATCCCTTTGCTGAATTTTACGGTTCCCTCTCAGATTGCTTTCAGCGCCGATTTTGCACAGCTCATCGCAGGTCAGAACCGCAAGGTGCAAGGCGGCGCATCGTACATGGACGACTTCGAAAACACGAAGAACCGCATGAGCATCACCACGCCCACGGCCTGGATGCTCTCGTCCGTTCCTTCGCCGTTCGAAGGGTCTAAGCTCACCAACGATGTTCGCAGCGGCTACAAGCGTGCGCGCCTCGCATGGTATTACATTGACCCCATCTTCACGCGCCGCAGCAGCTCGCTGACACCGGCTCACATCAAGAGCGATGTACAACAGCTGTCCAACCACTTCGTCCGCGAAGTCTATGAACGCGACCTCTATCCCAACAAACAGCAGAACTCCTACAGCGAAGCCGCATCGCTCAACGTGCTAAATGTGGCCTACTACCCCACCGAACGCGGCGCCTACAACCTGAACCCCGACCTCGAAACCAACGGACGTCTGAAGTCGCCGAAGGAGAACTGGGGCGGCATGATGCGTAAGCTCGACTACCCTGACTTTGAGGCACAGAATATCGAATACCTCGAGTTCTGGATGCTCGATCCCTTCATCTATACCGGCGACGACCAGAGCTACGGCGGCGAGCTGTACATCGACTTGGGCGAGATATCTGAAGACGTACTCAAGGACGGTAAGAAATTCTACGAGAGCGGATTGCCCCTCGACGACAACACAAGTTACTACACCGAGACCGTGTGGGGACGTGTGCCTATCGGAACGAGTGTGACCTATGCATTTAATAATGAATCGGGGGCGCGCACGCGACAGGATGTCGGTCTCAACGGCCTTAGCTCTGAGCAGGAACGCACTTATCCCGCTTATGCCCAGTATCTTCAGGAGATTCAAGGCAAGGTATCTCCAGAGGTATTCGACAGCATCTGGGCAGACCCTGCCGGCGACGACTATCACTACTATCGCGGTACCGACTTCGACCGGCAACAAGTGAGCATCCTCGACCGCTACAAGCGCATCAACCTGCCAGAAGGCAACTCGCCCGACACAGAGAACTCACCTGAGAGCTACGAGACGGCCTTCAAGACGACGCCCGACGTGGAGGATATCAACCAGGACTACACCCTCAACGAGTACGAGAAGTACTTCCAATACCACATCTCCATCCATCCTCAGGACACGTTGGTCGGACGCAATTTCATCTCCGACATCCGCCACCTGACCGCCAACCTGCGCAACGGCGAGAAGGAGCCCGAACGGTGGTTCCAGTTCCGTGTACCCCTCGAAGAATTCGAACGTGCCGTAGGCGGCATAAAAGATTTCACCTCCATACGTTTCATCCGAATGTACTTGACGGGCTTTGAGAAACCTGTCATCCTGCGTTTCGCCACCTTCGACCTCGTGCAGGCCGACTGGCGCGGCTACGAGCAAGCCCTCTACACGGGACAAGCTTCTGCGCCATCAGGAGGCACGCTTGAAATCGGCGCCGTCAACATCGAGGAGAACAACGACAAGCAACCCGTCAACTACGTGCTGCCGCCGGGCATCAGCCGCGTAACGGATCCCTCGCAGAGCCAGCTTGTGGAGTCGAACGAGCAAGCCCTCTCGCTGATTGCCAAGAACCTCACGCCCGGCGATGCACGTGCCGTGTTCAAGAACTGCAACTACGACATGCGCCAGTACAAACATCTTCAAATGTATGTCCACGCCAACGCTCTGGCCAATGACGTCACGGAGCTTGCCGACGGCGAGACCTCCATCTTCCTGCGCCTCGGTTCGGACTACAAGAGCAACTACTACGAATACGAAGTGCCGTTGACGCTAACGCCCCAACGCTCGAATTATGACACCTACAACGCTCGTGACTGCCGCTCTGTATGGCCCGAGGAGAACATGATCGACATCGACCTCTCGAAGCTGACGGCTCTCAAGAAGAATCGCAACCACGAGAAGAGCCTCGGCACGGCCAGCTTCAACCGCGAGTTCAGCGAGTTCGACAGCGACCGACCCAGCAACCGCATGAGCGTGATGGGTAATCCCACGCTGGGCGAGGTGAAGACCATCATGATCGGTATCCGCAACAATGGCCGCACGTTGAAGAGTGTCGAGGTGTGGGCCAATGAGCTGCGTTTACAGGAATTCTCCAACGAAGGAGGCTGGGCAGCACAGGCTGCATTGAACATCCAGCTCTCGGATCTCGGTTCTGTCAACCTGCAGGGACACATCGAGAAAGCCGGCTTCGGAGGCATCGAACAAAGCGTCGAGGAGCGCAGCAACGAGGACACCTACGACTACACCATCACCACGCAGCTCGACCTCGGCAAGCTGCTGCCGCCCAAGGCCATGGTCAACTTCCCGTTCTACTACAGCTATTCGCGTGAAACCGTGAAACCCAAGTACAATCCTCTTGATACGGACATGGAGCTGACCGACGCCCTCGAAGCGCTCACCACGAAGCACGAGAAGGACAGCCTCACGAACCTCACGACGCAGAAGCAGATTACGAAGAACCTGTCGCTCAGCGGCGTCAAGGTGAACATCCAGAGCAAGAAGCACCCGATGCCTTACGACCCAGCCAACTTCACGTTCAACTACAGCCACACACATTCCTACAACGTCGGCGAGACCGTAGCCTACGAGCACGAAAAAACATGGCGCGGCGGAATGAACTACAGCTGGTCGCCCAACTGGAAACCTTGGGAGCCGTTCAAGAATATCAAGTCGAAGTCCAAGTGGCTTGACTTGATCAAGGCTCAGAACTTCAACTACGCACCGCAGAGCCTCACGTTCAACACCGACATCGTCCGCAACTACACCGAGATTCAGGAGCGCGACATGGACAACCTCGAATCGCCCAACGCCATCCCCGTTCGCTGGACGCCCACGTTCCTTTGGAACCGCGAATTCAACCTGCGTTGGGATCTCACGAAAGCCCTCCATTTCACCTTCCAAAGCGGCACACACGCCGAGATTGAAGAACCTTACACCCCCGTGAACAAGGATCTCTACGCTGACAGCTACGACGCGTGGAAGGATAGCGTCATGCATAGCATACGCGGTTTCGGAACGCCGCTCGATTATGCACAAAGCGTGCAGGCCAGCTACAAAGTACCTCTAGACAAGATTCCCGCACTCGACTGGATTGCCGTCGACGGCACCTACCAAGGCACCTACAACTGGAAACGCGGAGCAGAGCTCGAGGACGGCAGCACGCTCGGCAATACCGTCAACACGCAACGCACCGTGAACCTCAACGGTAAGTTGAACATGGAGACGCTCTACAACCATTCGGAGTTCCTCAAGGAGGCCAACAAGCGCTTCTCCACGTCAACCATCAAGAGCGAGGGCAAGAAGAAAGACCAGGCCAAGAAGAAGGAGAAGGAAGCCAAGAAGAAGGAGGAAGAGGCAGCGGCCAAGAAACTTGCTGAAGCCCAGAAGAAAGCTGCTGCAGGCGACAGCACGGAGCTCAAAGCCCTCACCGATCCTTCGAAGCTGAAGGCGCAATCCAACGAGAAGGGCGTCGGAGGGCAAAAGAAGCAGATCAAGGGCTTCGCTGGTGAGGTCGTGCTGCCTGACTCCGCCATCGAGCTCAAGCATGGCCAAAAGAGTACACGCATCACCGTCACGGCCAAGGACGAGCAAGGCAAGCCGTACAATATTAAATATAAGGTCGTCGATGAGAACACCATCAGGATCATGCCTCCAAAGGAGCTCGTAGCAGCGGCCAAGAAAGCTCGCAAAGCGGCAGAGAAGGCACAACGCGAAGCTGAGAAGCAAGCCAAGAAACGGGCTAAGGAAATGGCCGATGCCATCACTGACAGCCTCGCCACAGATAGCCTCGCACTCCCCAAAGACAGTCTCGCCCTCGCAGCTGACACCAAGGTTGTAAGGCCCGAAGGTAAGGACGGAAAGGCCGATGGAAAAGCTGATAGCAAGATCGACAACAAGAAGGACGGAAAGTCAGATGGTAAGGCTGAAGGAAAGAACGAAGGAAAGGCAGACGGCAAAACTGACGGCAAGAAAGAGAGCAAGAAAAATGGCAAGGCTGAAAGCGCGGACACTAAAGCCGATGCCAAGACTGACGTCGCCATGGTGCTCGACAGCACCCTTGCCCCGTTGAAGCTACGCGTCAACGTCATACCCAAGCCCAAACTGGAGGAACAGAAATGGTACCAATGGGCGCAAGCTGGAGCGCGCTTCCTCATGATGCTGCGTAACGCCAGCATCAGCTACCGCAACACCTATGCCCTCGCCCTGCCTGGCTTTAAGCCTAACGTAGGCGATGCCTTTGGCCAGCGCAAGTTGAATGGTGTCATGTCGCCAGGCTTGGATTTCGCCTTCGGTCTTGTCGGCGACGACTACATCGACCGTGCCAACGACAACAACTGGCTGCTCAACAGCGACAGCGTCTCCACGCCCGCCACCACCAATCTGATGACCGACCTTCAGATCAAGGCCTCCCTCGAGCCGCTGCCCGACCTCAAGATTGACCTCAGCGCCAGCCGCACGATGAACAGCGCCAAGAACATTCAGTATATGTACGCCGGCAGTCCCACAACCCGCACGGGTACGTTCAACATGACGACCATCAGCCTCCGTACAGCCTTCCAGAGCCGCGGCAATGCCGGCAACGGGTACACGAGCGACGCCTTCCGCAATTTCCAGAACTACCTGCCCATCATCCAGCAACGCGTGGAAGCACGTTATACTGGTACCCGCTATCCCGAATTGACAGGAATGAACGGTGACTTCGATCCTGCCAACGGAACGGTGGACATCTACAGCAGCGACGTGATGATCCCCGCCTTCCTGGCAGCCTACACGGGTGGTAGCGCTCATGGTGCCAGCCTCGACATCTTCCCTGCCATCACACGTCTGCTGCCCAACTGGACGCTCAACTACAAGGGCCTGTCAAACCTGCCTTGGGTGCGCGACCACCTGAAGAGCCTCACCCTCACCCACGCCTACAAGAGCCTTTATGCCGTAGGCTCCTACAACAGTTACGCATCGTGGGTCGAGTACATGCACGGCTCCGACATGGGCTACGTCCAAAACACCACGACCGGCCTCTACGTTCCCTCGTCGATGTACGACATCTCCACCGTCAGCATCAACGAAGCCTTCTCGCCGCTCATCGGCCTCAACGCCACGTTGCAGAACAACATGACCCTGAAGCTCGAGTACCGCAAGACGCGTGTGCTCACTCTCTCCATGACCGCCGCGCAGATCAACGAAGCCAGCTCCGCAGACATGGTCATCGGATGGGGCTACAAGATCAACGACTTCAACATCAACCGCCTCTTCACCTCGAAGAGCAGCAGCCAGAAGGCATCCACCAAGGGCAAGAGTAAGGGCAAGGGCGAAAGCGAGGAGGACGACACCAAGGGCAAAAACAGAAATGCCAAGAGCAACACGTCAACCAATAGCAACCGCAATACGTTCGCCCACGACCTCAACCTGCGCTTCGACTTCTCGTTCCGCAATCAGGACGCCATCACGCGCAACATCCAGACGTCGCTCTCCGAGGCCACCAGCGGCAACCGCGCCATCAAAGCCTCCTTCGCTGCCGACTACACCATGAGCCGCTACGTCACCCTCTCGCTCTACTACAACTTCCAGCGCAACGACCCGTTGCTCTCCTCGTCGTCCTACCCCACCATCACCCAGGACTTCGGCTTCAACATGAAATTCACCCTGACGCGCTAACCACAAGTGCGCCCTACGGCTTATTATTTGTCAAAAAAGACCGCCGAAGCGAAATATTTCCCCTTTACGTTTTCGTTTCTCACAATTATTCCTTACCTTTGCGCCGCCTTTCGGGAGAAAGAGCAAAATAAGAGACAAACCTCATCACAGTTTATTCGAAAACACACCTTATTTATATATAGTATTATTTCATCCCCACGATGCTATGGAACTAACTCCACTTACGGCCATATCCCCCATCGACGGCCGCTATCGTTCGAAGACCGAATCGCTCGACGCGTACTTTTCAGAATTTGCACTCATCCGCTACCGCATCCGCGTCGAAATCGAATATTTCATCGCGCTATGCGAATTGCCGTTGCCCCAACTGGCATACTTTCCCCGCGACCTGTTTCCACAACTGCGCGACATCTACGAGAACTTCTCGCAGGACGATGCTGCACGCGTCAAGAAGATTGAGAGCGTGACCAACCACGACGTCAAAGCCGTTGAATATTTCATCAAGGAGAAACTATCAACGTTCAACGAGAAACTTTCAACGAAAAACTTTCAACTTTCAACTTTAAACTTCGTCCACTTCGGTCTCACATCGCAGGACATCAACAACACCAGCGTCCCCTTGAGCATCAAGGAAGCGTTGGACGATGTCTATTACCCCCTGCTCCGCCAGCTCATCGACACCCTCGTGTCCTATGCCGATGCTTGGGCCGACATCCCCATGCTCGCCAAGACCCATGGTCAGCCAGCCTCCCCCACCCGTTTGGGCAAGGAGATACGCGTCTTCGCCTACCGCCTCAAGCAACAGGCTGAGCTGCTGCAGGCCGTGCCCCTTACCGCCAAGTTCGGCGGCGCCACCGGCAACTTCAACGCCCACCACGTAGCCTATCCCGACATCGAATGGCACGAGTTTGGCAACCGCTTCGTCAGCGACAAACTGGGCTTGCAGCGCGAGCAATGGACCACCCAGATCTCCAACTACGACAACCTCGCCGCGCTCTTCGACGCCATGCGACGCATCAACACCGTCATCATCGACCTCGACCGCGACATCTGGCAATACATCTCCATGGGCTACTTCCGTCAGAAGGTCAAGGCTGGCGAAGTAGGCTCCAGCGCCATGCCCCACAAGGTCAACCCCATCGACTTCGAAAACTCTGAAGGCAACTTGGGCATGGCCAACGCCGTGCTCGCCCACCTCGCCGAGAAACTCCCCGTCAGCCGCCTGCAGCGCGACTTGACCGACAGCACCGTGCTGCGCAACGTAGGCGTGCCTTTCGGCCATGCCGTCATCGCCATCCAAAGCACCCTCAAAGGACTCGGCAAGCTGCTCCTCAACGAGGAAGCCCTGCGTGCCGACCTGCAGAACAACTGGGCAGTAGTGGCAGAAGCCATCCAGACCATACTGCGCCGCGAAGGCTACCCCAACCCCTACGAAGCCCTCAAGGCGCTCACTCGCACAGGAGCCGCCATCAGCCACGAAAGCATCGCCGACTTCATCGAGACGCTCGAAGTGTCAGACGACGTCAAGGCTGAACTACGACGTATCACACCAGAGAACTACACAGGTTTTTAATACCTTTCCTATTTATTATTTATCATTATCTACATTTTTATCATTCTTCTAAAGTAAAAGTAAAAGCAATGGAAAACAACGACGAAAAATGGCGCGAGAACTTCAACGCCAACGAGGGTCACGACGAACACCGTGAAGGTTTCAAGCCCTCATTCAACCAAGATCCCAACAAGAGCTATGGACAAGGACGCACACCACGTCCTCGCATCCAACGACCAGTATATGGCAGTAGTGCCGACGGCGAGCGTCGCACCTACCGTCCACGCTATGATGCCAACGGCAACGCCGTAGAGGAGGGACAGGAATCACGCGGCTACCAGCCACGCGGAGGCTACCAGCCACGTGAAGGCGGATATCAGCCACGAGGTGGTTATCAGCCTCGTGGAGGCTACCAACCACGCGGAGGCTATCAGCCACGCGGAGGCTACCAGCCTCGCGAAGGTGGATACCAGTCGCGCGAAGGATTCCAGCCTCGCGAAGGTGGATACCAGCCCCGTGGAGGTTATCAGCAGCGCGGAGGCTACGGACAGCAAGGCGGCTACCAGCAGCGCGGAGGCTACCAGCAGCGCGGAGGCTACGGGCAGCAGCGCGGTGGTGGTTACGGTCCCCAGCGCGGAGGTGGCTACGGTCCCCAGCGCGGAGGATTCCAGCAGCGCGGCAACTTCGGAGGTCCGCGTCGCCAGCGCACACCCGGCTACGACCCCAACGCTAAATACAGCTTCAAGAAGCGTATCGAATACTCCGAGGCTCACATCGACCCCGAAGCACCCATCCGTCTGAACAAGTTCCTCGCCAATGCTGGCGTATGCTCACGTCGCGAGGCCGACACCTTCATCGAGGCTGGCGTCGTCAGCGTCAACGGTGTCGTCGTCACCGAACTCGGCACGAAGGTCAAGCGCTCCGATGAGGTCAAGTTCCACGACCAGCCCGTCAAGATCGAGAAGAAGGTCTATGTGCTCCTCAACAAGCCCAAGGACTACGTCACCACCAGCGACGACCCCCAGAACCGCAAGACCGTCATGGATCTCGTCAAGGGCTGCTGCGACGAGCGCATCTATCCCGTCGGACGCCTCGACCGCAACACCACCGGCGTGCTGTTGCTCACCAACGACGGCGAGCTGGCCTCGAAGCTCACACATCCCCAGTACCTAAAGAAGAAGATCTACCACGTCCACACCGACAAGAACGTCACGGCTGCTGACATGCGCCAGATTGCCGAAGGCATACAGCTCGACGACGGCGAGATCCACGCCGACGCCATAGAGTACGCCTCCGAGACCGACAAGAAGCAGGTGGGTATCGAGATCCACAGCGGCCGCAACCGCATCGTCCGCCGTATCTTCGAGCACCTCGGCTACAAAGTCACCAAGCTCGACCGCGTCTTCTTCGCCGGTCTGACCAAGAAGAACCTCAAGCGCGGCGACTGGCGCTACCTCACCGAGCAGGAAGTCAACATGCTGCGCATGGGCGCATTTGAATAATTAATCTAGAAGATCTAGAAAATCTAGAATATCTAGAAAATCTAGAGAATCTAGCAAAAAATCTCATCATATGAAACGAACCAAGATAATCGACCTCCTTGCCGCCCAGCCGGGCGGCGAGGTATGTGCCAAAGGTTGGGTTCGCTCCCACCGCGGATCCAAGAACGTTGACTTCATCGCCCTCAACGACGGCTCCACCATCAAGAACATACAAGTCGTCGCCGATGCCGAGAAGTTCGACGAAGAAGTGCTGAAGCTCGCCACGACAGGCGCCTGTCTCAGCGTCGAGGGAAAGCTCGTAGAGAGCGTCGGCAGCGGACAAGCCGTAGAAATCCAGGCTACGAAGATTGAAGTCCTCGGAACATGCGGCGCCGACTACCCCATGCAGAAGAAGGGACAAAGCTTCGAATACATGCGGCAGCACGCTCACATGCGACTTCGAACAAACACCTTCGGAGCCGTCATGCGCATTCGCCACAACATGGCCATGGCTATTCACACCTACTTCCACGAGCATGGCTTCTACTACTTCCACACGCCGCTCATCACAGCCTCCGACTGCGAGGGCGCAGGCAACATGTTCCAGGTCACGACCAAGAACCTCTACGACCTGAAGAAGGACGAGAACGGCAAGATCATCTACGACGACGATTTCTTCGGACAGCAGACGTCGCTCACCGTCAGCGGACAGCTCGAAGGCGAACTCGGAGCCACCGCGCTCGGAGCCATCTACACCTTCGGACCCACCTTCCGTGCCGAGAACTCCAACACGCCGCGCCACCTCGCCGAGTTCTGGATGATAGAGCCCGAGGTCGCCTTCCTCGACCAGGAAGAACTCATGGACCTCGAAGAGGACTTCATTAAGTACTGCGTGCAATGGGCACTCGACCATTGCCAGGATGACCTCGAATTCCTCAATAAGATGATCGACAAGACCCTCATCGAGCGCCTCGAAGGAGTGCTGAAGGAGGATTTCGTCCGCCTGCCCTACACCGAAGGCATCAACATCCTGCAGGAAGCCATCCGCAACGGCAAGAAGTTCGAGTTCCCCTGCAACTGGGGCGACGACCTTGCCAGCGAGCACGAGCGCTACCTTGTCGAGGAGCACTTCCGCAAGCCCGTCATCATGACCGACTACCCCTCTGCCATCAAGGCCTTCTACATGAAGCAGAACACGCCCGAGGGCGAAGGCAGCGTAGGCTACAAGGGTTCTGTCGCACCCGGTCCCACCATGCAGGGCACCGACGTCCTCTTCCCCGCCATCGGCGAAATCATCGGCGGCAGCGTCCGCGAAGAGGACTACGACAAGCTCATGGCCGAGATCAACCATCGCGGCATGGAGACTGAATCCCTCGAGTGGTACCTCGACACACGCCGCTGGGGCACCTGCCCCCACGCTGGCTTCGGTCTAGGCTTCGAGCGTCTCATCCTCTTCGTCACAGGCATGCAGAACATCCGCGACGTCATCCCCTTCCCCCGTACACCCAAGAACGCAGCATTCTGACCGCGTTCTTACTCCACACACACCACCAAGATTCAGCCCTGCAACGTCCCAAAGACTTGCAGGGCAATCTTTTTTCTCTTAAAAAACCTACGCTCCTACACCTTTCACATCTTCACGGCTTATAATCAACATCTTACATAGTGTATAATTGTGTGTATGATGGGTGCAGAAGTGTATGATTAAGGGCCCAAAAGAAGCTTTTACACAATATAGCTCGCTATATTGTGCACGTATGATTTTGAAGTGAAGAATTGTTTCGTCTTCGTTTTCGTTTGTTTAGTGAAATCGGCGAGTTCCATTGGTGGAACTGGCATTATCATGCAGTCGTGTTGATGATGATGAATGTTCGCGTAGATGATGATGAATGTTCATGTAGATGATGATGAATGTTCGTGTTAATGATGATGAATGTTCGTGTTAATGATGATGAATGTTCGTGTTGATGATGATGAATGTTCGTGTTGAAAATGATGAATGTTCATGTAGATGATGATGATTGTTCATGTAGATGATGATGATTAATATGGCAGTAGCAAGCAAAGAGAGAGAAATGGCGTTACATCCTGCTTGACATAGCCCCTCTAACGTCCTCTGGTGCTCCTAATGTTCTCCTCTTCTGGAGCGGTCACGGACGCAACCGCGCCAGCAACGGTGCCGATGAGCTGGCATGGCGCGATACCGATGCCGGACAGGGCATGACAGCACAACGCCTTGCAAAAGACCATCAGCAGGATGCAGACAGAAGGACGCTATCGCAAGATGCCACAGAACCTTGTTTCTCGGAGGCCGTTATCACACCCTTAATAGGCATTCCTGGTGTGCTGGCGATGTCGAGTGCCGGCACTTACGAGCAGTCGTTCGCAGACAACTGGAGCAGCCAGCTGGGCGTGTGGCGTTGCGATCGTTTCAGCCACAACCTCGTCACTCATCTTGCGTCATCGCCATCGACAACCTATCGTGATCTCTACCTCTACTGCGCCCAGCGCACTTTGGGTTTCCACGTCCATATCATGAACTCCGCTCACTTCGGCAACCTTTATACGACCGGTCCTCAGGAGTTCTTTGCCGTGGCAGCGAATCACTAATCACTCCCTTCCACCTCGACGAAACTATTGGACACCAATGTTCAACGTGGTGGCAATTGTTGTGGCCATTGTTGTGGTCACTGACTCTGTAGTTGACACCGTAGTTAAACGAAGCAGTCCCGTGACTCACGTCACAGGACTGCACAACACAAACACAAAATAAAACACGACATTATGCATTTCAAACGGGCATTGGGGAGGGAACGGATATTGAGAGGTAAAACCCCAGTCAAAGACACGTGAATTAGTCAATTCTCACGGATTATACTAATCGATATCTGAGACAGCCCTAATGCATAGTGGGAAGAACCACAAAAATCAGAGAATGATGAATAACTTTTAACAATTATGAATAAAGGGAAACAAATGAGGTACATTTACATGATGCCGCGTTCGCGAAGGGCTTTCTGCCACTTCCAAGCGCTGGCGAGGACATCTTCGAGCGGCGTGTCGGCTTTCCATCCGAGCACGCGGTTGGCTTTGTCAACATTACCCCAAACCTTCTCGATGTCGCCAGCACGCCGTCCGACGATCTGATAGTTGAGCTTCACACCAGTAGCTTTCTCGAAGCCGTGGATGAGTTCGAGCACGCTGGTGCCCTTGCCAGTACCGATGTTATAAACCTCAACGGGTTCCTCGGTCTTGTCCTCCATGATGCGCGTCATAGCACATACGTGAGCCTTGGCGAGGTCAACGACATAGATATAGTCGCGAATGCATGATCCATCGGGCGTGTCATAGTCGTCGCCGAAGACGCTGAGCTTCTCGCGGATGCCAATAGCCGTCTGCGTGAGGTAAGGGATGAGGTTCTGGGGCACGCCATTGGGCATTTCGCCGATGATGGCAGAGGGATGCGAGCCTATGGGGTTGAAGTAACGCAGCAGGATAGCCTTGATGGGCACACCGCTGGCTACGGTGTCCTGGATAATCTCCTCGTTGATCTGCTTCGTGTTGCCATAAGGACTTTCGGCCTTCTTGATAGGCGTTTCCTCAGTAGCAGGGAGCTGATCAGGCTGACCATAGACGGTGCAGCTGCTGGAGAAGATGATGCCCTTGACATTGTACTTAGGCATGAGCTCCAGAAGGTTGATGAGCGAAACGATGTTATTACGATAGTAAAGTAACGGTTTCTCGACGCTTTCGCCTACGGCTTTGCTGGCAGCGAAATGAATGATTCCGCTGATCTGGGGGTATTTCTTGAACACGGCTTCCGTGGCATCGAAGTCACGAAGATCTACTTTCTCGAAAGCAGGACGTATGCCCGTAATCTTTTCAATGCCGTCGATGACATCTTCACGGGAATTAGAGAGGTTGTCAACAATGACAACATCATAACCAGCGTTCTGCAACTCGACTGTCGTGTGGGAGCCAATGAAACCAGTTCCGCCAGTGACAAGAATAGTCTGTTTCATATCGGTTTGTAGGTTAAATATTCGGTCAATAAATATCTTTTTCGTTGTTAGCGGTAGCAAAAGTAGCACTTTTCTTTCGAACTGCAAACTTTTTCACTGAAAAATTGTGTCATCAAGCGTTTTTTTCTCTTTTTCGGGTGTCAAAGTGTCCTCCAATCCACTCCGTGGAGGGTTCTTCGGCATCCAAAAGGTGCCATGAAAGCATTTTTTCGTCATCGTCGAAACAGACGACGACCGGACCGTTGATCCTGCGACCGTCGGGAAGCGTCAAGAAATGATAGGCTCGACGTTTCATCGGCGTGAGTTCTGACGTTGTGGCACGAGGTGTTGCTGCATCCGCCGCCGTCCACGCTGACGGGGACGTACATAGGGTTTCTCCTTGACGATGTCTATCTTTTGATCTACGGGCTGCTGCCTACGGAACTCTTCAGGCGAGAGTCGGCGGTCGTCAACCGGCTGAGACGATTCCTCGACGGAATCTGTAGCTAGAGAATCCACGCTGAGCGAATCTTCCGGTAGAGCTTCAGGCTTATCAGGCAGCTTCATGTGCAGGCGAATGAGCATGACGTTCGTAGCGGCGAGGACTGCCATATCCTGCTGATCGCGGCCGACGGACGTGTAGAGATGTCCGATAATGGTCTGTGGTGTCCAGCCTTCAGGATTCGCCACGCGTATCTCCATCTGTGTTCTTGGCGTGCCGTAACGGAAGGCGCTGCGAATGGAGTCGTTGGTGTAGAGGACAACGAGGTCAGCCGTGAGGGTTCTGTAGCCGTGCGGCGAGAAGGAGACGGGCATGAAACGCCAAATCACTTCATCCCCAGGCATCCACGTGGAGTCGCAGGATTGCTTCCACGTCTGAATGTTCTCCTGAACAGTGTTGCGAACGACCATTAGCGGCCGTCCACCCCAAACGTTAGCCGTATCGCCAAAGGCGCTGAGATCGGCATAAACATCCTGAACGCGAGTCTGTCCGAAGGCGTTAGCTTCGCGTTCGAAGCGACGCTCCAATCGTCGGTATATCTTGTTCAGACGTTGTAGATCACTGCAGTAATAGCTCATCGATTGCTCAAACTCCTCCTCTGTAATGCCGTGTTTCTTGAACACCGCCTGTAGGAGTTCGTAGCGATAAGTTTCAACGTTACCAGTATCGGGTGTTGTCTGCTCGGCCACGCCCTGTGCCATGTGATAGTCGAAAAGGATACGCTCCATCCGTCCTTCACTCAACACTCCTTCGGGCAATTGCGGACGACAACTGCCGACGAGCACGACGAGCACGGTCATCAGCATGAGGCGGATGACGCTTCGAGAACGGGAGCCGAAAGAAGGATGGATGGATGGAATCATGATGCCGCAAGGTCTTGTTCCTGGTTTTCCTGAGGTGCAGAGCCTGCGAACTCGCTGTTCAGCGTCTGACGGCAGAAGAGCAGCAGGGCAACGACGCCGCACGAAATGCACGCATCAGCTATATTAAATATATAGGAGAAGAAAACGTAGCGCTGCCCGCCAATGCCAGGCAGCCATGAAGGCCACGTCCATTCAGCCAGTGGGAAAGAAAACATATCTACCACCCTGCCACGAAACCACGTGGAATAGCCTTCACCAAACGGCACGAACTGCGCCACTTGAGGCCATTGGGGAGCATCGAAGATAAGGCCGTAGAACACGCAGTCGATGATGTTGCCTGCGGCACCAGCCATGATGAAGGCCAGACAGACAAGATAGCCCCACCCCACTTCGCGACGGATGAGGCGCTCGATATAGACGGCGAGAGCTATGGTGGCGATGATGCGAAAGCCCGTGAGCAGGTATTTGTCGAAAAGCTCCATGCCAAAAGCCATTCCGTTGTTCTCGACAAAGGTCAGACGGAACCAATCCGTGATGACGATGCTTTCGCCAATGGTCATGTGGGTCTTCACCCAAATCTTCACCAGCTGATCAATGATGATGAAGCCGATGAAGATAAGGGCTACAGTCCACCGTTGTGCTGAAGCTTTAGCGGTTGTGTTTGCGATCATTCTTAACTTCAATGCTGAGCGTAGCATGAGGCACGGCGCGCAGTCTTTCCTTGGGGATGAGTTTGCCCGTTTCGCGACAGATGCCATAGGTCTTTTTGTCAATGCGGACGAGAGCAGCCTTGAGTCCTGTGATGAATTTCTGCTGGCGTTGTGCCATCGCCATCAGCTGTTCCTTTGACTGCGTTTCACTGCCTTCCTCGAGAGCATGGTAGGTTGGCGCCGTGTCGTCGATCTCGTTGGTATCGCGCCCCATGATGCGATCCATAGTTTTCTCATAATCGCTCTGGGCTATGGTCAGTTTCTCGTTGATGAGGACGCGAAACTCTTCGAGTTCCTCGTCGGAGTAGCGTGTTTTTTCGTCTTCCATCGTACTGGGTTTAATAATGATGAAACGGATATACCTTATTAATATTATATGCGATCGAGGTGTGCATTGAGCTTGAAGTCGTCGAAATCAAGCACGGCGGGATTTGTGACGTCGTCCACGATGGTGATGCCGTCGGCCAAAACCTGCGAGGTAATATAATCCCCAAAGGCTTCCACGGCGCGGTCGATGTGTTCGTTGTGCTCGAGTTGGATGCTGATGCGGTCGGTAATCTCGAAGCCGCTCTCCTTGCGGAGGTTCTGAATACGCTTGATGAGTTCGCGTGCGAAGCCTTCGTTGCGCAGCTCGTCGGTGACGGTAATGTCAAGCGCTACGGTGAGTGCGCCGTCGTTGGCCACGGTCCATCCGGGGATATCCTCAGAGAAGATCTCCACGTCCTCGAGGTCGATGGTCACGGCATCGCCCGTAGGCAAGGTCAACGGCAGGTGACCAGTCTCGAGCTCTGCAATCTGCTCCTGAGAGAGGGCAGTGACGGCAGCGTTTACGTCCTTCATCAGCTTGCCGAACTTCTTGCCCATGGTGCGGAAATTGCACTTGACCTTCTTCGTGAGCAGACCTGCGCCCTCGACAAATTCGAGCGCCTTGACATTGACTTCGTCGAGGATGAGCTGTTTCACGGCCTCGATGCGGAGCTGCTGGTCGCGGTCGATGGCAGGAATGGCGATGCGTGCCAGAGGCTGACGCACGATGATCTGCTCCTTCTTGCGCAGCGAGAGCACCATCGAGGTAATCTCCTGAGCGAGTGCCATGCGCGACTCCTGCTCCTTGTCGATGAGAGCGTCGTTAGCTACGGGGAAGGTGGCAAGGTGCACTGAGAGAGCCTCGGAAGAGCCCTCGGGAACGGTAACGCTATGCAGGTCGCGATAAAGCTGGTCGGCATAGAAGGGAGCGATGGGAGCCATCAGGCGGCTGACGGTCTCGAGGCAGGTGTAGAGGGTCTGATAGGCGCTGAGCTTGTCGATGCTCATCTCGCCGCCCCAGAAACGCTTACGCGAGAGGCGCACGAACCAGTTCGACACGTTGTCGATGACAAACGACTGGATGAGACGTCCTGCACGCGTGGGTTCGTAGTTCTCATAGCTCAGCTCCACGTCGCGGATGAGGGAGTTCAGCGACGAGAGGATCCAACGATCCATCTCCGAGCGCTGACTCATTGGTATCTCGGACTCCTCGAAGTGCCAGCCGTCAACATTAGCGTACATGGCGAGGAAGCTGTAGGTCTGATAGAGCTTGCCGAAGAACGAGCGCTGCACTTCCTGCACGCCTGCCTCGTCATACTTGAGGTTGTCCCAAGGCTGCGAGTTGGTGAGCATATACCAGCGCACGGCATCAGCGCCATATTTCTCGATGTTGTCGAAGGGGTTGATGGCGTTGCCCAAGCGCTTGGACATCTTCAATCCGTTCTTGTCCAGGACGAGACCGTTGGAGATGACGGCCTTATAGGAAACGCTGTCGAAAGCCATCGTGGCAATGGCGTGCAAGGTGAAGAACCAGCCACGTGTCTGATCAACACCTTCGGCGATGAAGTCAGCCGGATAAACGATACGCTTGTCCAGCGCTTCCTTGTTCTCGAAGGGATAGTGGATCTGAGCATAGGGCATAGCACCGCTGTCGAACCACACATCGATAAGGTCAAGCTCGCGCTTCAGCGGCTGTCCGCTCTCGCCCACGAGGATGATGTCATCGACGTAGGGACGGTGGAGATCAATGCGGTCGTAGTTCTCCTGACTCATGTCGCCCACGACGAATCCCTTATCCTTCAGCGGGTTGTAAGCCATGAGCCCAGCGCGCACGCTCTTTTCGATTTCGTTGTAGAGCTCTTCGATCGAGCCGATGCAAATCTCCTCGCGTGTCTCGCGGTTGCGCCAAATTGGCAGTGGTGTGCCCCAATAACGGCTACGGCTGAGATTCCAGTCGTTGAGGTTCTCGAGCCATTTGCCGAAGCGTCCCGTGCCTGTCGATTCGGGCTTCCAGAGGATGGTCTTGTTCAACTCCATCATGCGCTCTTTGGCGGCTGTGGAACGGATGAACCAGCTGTCCAGCGGATAGTAAAGCACAGGCTTGTCTGTGCGCCAGCAATGGGGATAGTTGTGAACGTGCTTCTCGATCTTGAAGGCCGTGCCCGCCTGTTTCATCTCCATGCAAAGGACAATATTCAGGTCTTCGGTCTTGGCCAAAGCTTTCTCATCGAGCGCAGCATACTGCGGGTCATAAGCATTCTTCACGAAATCGCCAGCGTGGTGCCAATAGCTTTCGTTGACACAAGTTTCGACGAACGCTGCGTCCATATCGTCCTTCACGAAATACTTGCCCGTGAAATCCACCATCGGACGAGTGTCGCCAGCCTTATCGATCACGAAAAGCGAAGGAATGCCGGCATCCTTGGCTACCTTGGCGTCATCGGCACCGAAAGTAGGTGCGATGTGTACGATGCCCGTACCGTCCTCCGTAGTGACGTAGTCGCCAGGAATGACGCGGAATGCGTCAGCACTCTTGTCTACAGACTTTCCATTCTCGAGAGCAGAGGGCTTCACCCAGGGGAAGAGCTGCTCGTAGTGCATGCCGAGGAGATCCGTGCCCATGAATTCTGCGATGACCTCAGGAGCGGCTGCACCTTCTTCTTTGGGCTGAGGGAAATATACATCCTTACGACTCTCGGCCACGATATAGACGGCCTCCTCCTTGGTGTAAGGATTCTGCCCCTTAACAGCGACGTATTTGATCTTAGGCCCTACGCACAAGGCGGTGTTCGAAGGCAGCGTCCAAGGCGTCGTTGTCCAAGCCAGGATATAAACGGGGAGGGAAGTCTTGACAGTAAAACCGTCAAGCACACGGAACTGCGCCGTGACGGTCGTGTCCTTCACGTCGCGGTAGCAACCGGGCTGATTCAGCTCGTGGCTCGAGAGGCCCGTACCAGCAGCAGGGCTGTAGGGCTGAATGGTGTAGCCCTTGTAGAGTAAGCCCTTGTCGTAAAGCTGCTTCAAGAGCCACCACAGCGTCTCGATGTACTTGTTGTCGTAGGTGATGTAGGGGTGTTCCATATCCACCCAGTAGCCCATGCGGCGGCTGAGGTCGGTCCACTCTTCAGTGTACATCATCACGTTCTGGCGGCAGCGGCGGTTGTAATCGTCGATGGAGATGGTTTTTCCGATGTCCTCCTTGGTGATACCCAGCTCTTTCTCCACGCCGAGCTCCACAGGCAGTCCGTGTGTGTCCCATCCGGCCTTGCGGTGCACCTGAAAGCCCTTCATGGTTTTGAAGCGGCAGAAGGTATCCTTGATCGAGCGAGCCAACACATGGTGGATGCCAGGATGTCCATTGGCAGAGGGAGGACCCTCAAAAAACACGAATGAAGGACAGCCCTCGCGTTCGCTGATACTGCGGTGGAACAGGTCTTCGCTGTCCCATTGCTTGAGTATTTCGTGGTTCACCTCCGTAAGATTGAGGCGAGTGTGTTCAGGGAATTTCTGAGTCATTTTCAGTCTTTTGATAAAAGTCATTTGTCTAAAGTGGGCGCAAAATTACGAAAATAGTGGCGAATAGCAAAACTCTGAGCCAAAAATTTTGCGTCTTTTGACGATTCTTGACGCATTCTGCCACTTTAACCGCTTTGACCGCTTTTTAGTTTCAGGTGAAAAGACTTACAGCGCGAGAAGGGAGAGGGAAACGAGCGTGAGGAGGAAGGTGATGAGAAGAAGGAGGGGCGAGAGCTCGCGCAGGCCGACGACTGACTGCTCTTCGCGGTGGTTGAGCAGGCGGCTGTCAACGCGACGGAAGAGGCAGAAAACCAGCCAACCGATGAGCAGCCCGGAGAGAGAGCCAAAGAGGATATCGCCTGGATAGTGGAGGCCGAGATAGATGCGGCTGTAGCTGGAGAGACACGCCCAAAGAAGGACGCTCGCGGAGGAGAGGACGACGAGCAAACGGCGCTTGATGAAACGACGCAGGTAGAGCGTAACGAACATGAAGGCGCCAAAGGTGTTGGCAGCGTGACTGGAGATGAAGCCATACAAGCCACCACGACGACCGCCCACGAGATCGACAAGGCCCAAGAGTCGGGGCTCATGGCTCGGACGATAGCGCTCAAAAAGAGGCTTGCACAGTGAGCTGGCGAACTGGTCGCAGAGGAGAACAACCAAAGCGAGGCCGACGACCGCTAGCAGCACCTCGCGCCAAGGACGCAAACGCAGCAGCACGACGAGCAGCGCCAAAATGAGCGGAATCCATGTGGCGGTACGCGTGACATACACCATCACCTGATCGAGCCACACGCTATCGCTACCGTTCAAGGCTAAGAGGAGCTGATGGTCAAATTCTATGAGCCGGTCCATTTACTTTCGTTATAAAGGATTCTCGTAATAACGATATAGCCATAAACGTTATAACGACTCCTTGACGACAAAAATTACAAATTGTAAATTCTTCGATTGTCCAATCAAATCACCTCGGCATCGGACTTGTGGATCCACCCTTCCTTGCCGTCGTTCATGCGGATCTCCATCCACTCGTTCATCGTATTGTCCTCGATGTCAACGCGCGTGCCTTCGTGCAGGATGAAGAGGTCGGTGCCGGAAGCACTGGGCGTGCTCTTCACCACGACCGATGGCGACATGATGACAGCGCTCGTGCGGTTCTCCATCTGATGAAGCTGCTGGTAGGCCGCAAGATTGGCAAACACACATACGAGAAGAGCAACGATAGCCATCGTGAAACCTGTCTTCTTACCGCCTAACGTTGGCAGGAAAAGATAGCCGGCGACAGACAACAGCATGAGCACGAAGGCAACGACAGCAAGCCACGTCCACGTGGCGAGACTCAGCGAGAGAACGATACTGCGGAACACCGACACGAAAAACATTTCAGAACCAGGCATCACGCGGTCAACGGTCTTCGAACGGGCCATCTCGAGGTTGAAACGCACATCATCGTCAGAAGGATCCAACAGGCGGGCACGTTCGTAACAAAGGATAGCACGAGCAATGGAATCCTGACGATAGTAGGCATTGCCGAGATTGAAGAAGAGCTGCGCGCTGCCGCCATTAGCCGCCAGCAGCGCCTGATACATACGAGCAGCAGCAGCGAAATCCTCATGGGCATAGGCCGAATCAGCTTCGGCTTTCGTGGGCAGCACCTGCTCAACGGGAGCAGCAACCACAGCCGAGTCGGCAGCCGGAAGTTTCACCTGCAAGCTGTCCTGAGCGCTGATGGGCAACGCAAAGAGGAGCAGGAGAAGTCCCACGATTTGACCCTTTCCACGCTGGGAGGGGCGTATTTTCAGTTCATTATCCATCTGATTGATAACCTGTTCGGCAGAAGTATAAATCTTATCCATCGTAGCCGCAGGATCACCAGGCGCGAAGCGTGCGAACTCACACTCGTCGAGGGTAGCGAGGAACTGATCGGTAAGCTCCTGCGAGAGCTGATGCTCAGCCAGCCGTTCGCGAACGTTGTCCTTCGTAAGCTCGCTGACAGGAATATTCAGCTTATCGCTGACATAACCCCATAGCGCTTTCATCGTTTCTTCATAGAAGGCTGTGGCATTGTTCTGCTGCATGAGTTTGCGAGCCACCTTCAAGCGTTTGGTGGCTACCTTACTGGCACCACGGCCGCGACGGCCTACGAGGTCTGCATTAGCAACGGCCTTGCGACGGAACACATAGACGAGGATGGTAAAGACGAGCAGAGCAGCGCAGTAAATGCCCCAATAACCCTTGGAACCAAACAGCGCACTGTCGGCATTGAGGTACTTGGCCTTACCAGTCTTGATGTATCGGATATCGCTGCCTAGCAATTCCACCTCTTCCTTCGTAAGATTGGAAGTAGCAGCCGAACTGCCGCCCTTGCCCTTCTCAACATCAATGGTGTAGCCCTCGGCGGTGACGGTCTTGTATTCTCGAGCATCGGGATCGAAGTAGCAGAATTCCACGGGGTCGAGCGTGTATTTGCCCTGATGGCGAGGCACGGTGATGAAGTCATAGACCACGGAACCAGTAGAACCGTTGGCACCGATGTGCGTTTTGTCCTCCGTTTTGGGATCATAGCTCTCGAAATCCTTAGGCCAAGCCACGGTGGGGGCCTTCATCAACTTCATGTTGCCCGTTCCGCTCACCGTCAGACGAAGGGTTGTGGCATCGTTAGCTTTCAACTGCTGAGGAGTGAGCGAGGACTTGATGCTGAACTTACCCACGGCACCCGAGAAGTTGGCTGGTTTAGGTGTCGGCAGCGCATCGACTTGCAAGGTGACAGCTGGTGCCATGACCGTCTTGCGAACCTCCTGCACCATTGAACCGCCGCCGAAGAAGATATCGAAGGGGTCGGCAGAACGATTCTGCTGGATGATGGTGGCCTCGTATTTGATTTCGGGGATGGTCAGCGTACCCGTCTGCTGGGGGAAAACCACATACTGCGACCATACAACGGTGCCATAATTCTTGCCGTTGTAATGCTCCATCTTCAGCTCAGGCTGGCGCTGGCGACCAATCTCCTGCACGTGGAAGCCATCGAGTTCTGGCATCTTGCCTTCGAGGCTGTTTACGTTGACCAACGTGTAGAGCTTATAGGTCAGCAGCACGGCTTCCTGCTCAAAGACACGCTTCTTGGAAGCCGTCACAGCAATGAAGATATCCTTGTTGGTGATGCGATCACCCACGTTCTGAGTGTGCATGCGGTCGGCCTGGGAATGAGCCTGTGCGCCGGACTGTCCAGGCAGTCCGGATTGTCCTGATTGTCCTGAATTGCCGGAACTTCCCGATCCGGAGGGCAGCACAGTAATCGATGGCGAAGCGGACTTCACCGTATGACCGCCGCTGGTGACGGTAGCTGCCGGAACATGAAATGTACCTGCCTTGTCCGTCGTGACGGTGTAGGTGAAGGTTACGGAGCTCGATGACGTCGTTTTGCCATTGACCATCGAGAAACTCGACGACTGGCTGCGACTGGGACCAAACAGTTCCACGAGACCTTCGAACGGCTCAATCTTGAAGTCATCAACATCAGAGGTATTCACCACATACGACACTCGGAAGCGGTCGCCTTGAACCACCTCGGAAGGAGCCTGAACGCGGACGGTGAAGGAGGGAGCAGGCACTCCCCCCGCCCTCCCTTTAAGGGAGGGAGCAGTTAGTAGTAGCGCTATTAGAATTTTATATATCGTTCTCATTGTGTATGATAATTTTTCTATCTTGTTCGGTATTCGCCCCCTCCCTTATAGGGAGGGCGGGGGGTGGGGCTTTACCACTGCTTCTCCAGCTGCCTGCGCTGCGGCTTTTGCTGCGCCTTGTTGACCTTGTCCTGAGTGGATTTCTCCTCTTGCTGAGCCGCCTGCAGCAACTGCTCGGCGTTCTCCTTGGACATCTTAGGCTGTTCCTGCTGTTGCTCCTGCTGCTGGTCTTGCTGCTGTTGCTGCTTTTGCTGATCCTCTTGCTGCTGTTGATCTTTCTTCTGATCGTCCTGCCCTTGCTGGTCGTCGTTGTTGTTTTGATCCTGCGACTGCTGTTGCAGCTGGTGCTGACAGAGGGCGAGGTTATAGCGCGTCTCGTCGTCTTTAGGATTGCGGCGCAAAGCATTCTTGTAGCATTCTATGGCTTCCTTGAACTGCTTCTGACTCTGCAGGATAACACCCATATTGTGGTAAGCCTGCGCCCCACGGATAGGATCTTTTTGTAGGCGAGCCGCCGTCTCGTAGGCCTTCATCGCCTCCTTGGGCTGACCTTGCATGAGCTGGGCATTACCAAGATTGTAATGCGCTACGGCGTTCGTGTTGTCCTGTTCGATAGCTTTCTGGTAGTCCACCTGCGCTTTGGCATATACGCTGTCGCGATACTGGCGGTTGCCATGACGAACGAAGTAGCGGTCATTCTTCTTCTGGGCAAAGGCGCTGTTGTCTAAGCCTAAGCTCGAAGGAGCCACGGAGGCCAGCAACAACACGACAGCTGGCGCTGCAACTCGTGATGGCAGCTTAAAAAGCCTGAAACGGCTGAGGATATGGTTCTTGCGAGCGAGGAAGAGGAGGTCGAGGATGAGCAGAACGAGAGCCGCCCATGCGAAGTCGCGGAAGTGCTCATCATATTCGCTGTAGAGCACCGATTCCATCTCGGCCTTGGCCAACTTGTCCACATGACGCTGCAGCGCCGACTGTGCTGAGGAACTGTTGTCCACATAAATGTAAGCGCCGCCACCGGTCTGAGCGATCTCGCGGCACATATCCTCGTTGAGCTTCGAAACGACGGTGTTGCCAGCGTTGTCCGTGATATAACGGTTGCTGCCCGGAAGGGGTATGGGGCTGCCTTCAGGCGATCCCACGCCGAGCACGTAAACAGCCATACCTTTCTTCTGTGCCTCGCGGGCAGCTTCTACTGCCCCGCCCTCGTTGTCCTCACCGTCGGTGATGATGAAGATAGCACGTCCGACACCTTCCTGCTGCGTGAAGCTATGCGTAGCAAGGTTAATGGCGCGCGCGATGTCAGTGCCCTGAACGGCAATCATCGAGGGCGAAATATTGTCCAAGAACATCTTGGCAGAAACATAGTCGGAAGTGATGGGAAGCTGCGTATAAGCATCGCCGGCATAGACGATCAAACCCACTTTGTCATCCACCATTTTATCGACGAGACTGCTGATGAGCATCTTGGACTTTTCCAAACGGCTGGGCTTAACGTCCTCGGCCAGCATGGAATTACTGACGTCGAGCGCGATGATGGCTTCAATACCCTTGCGGGTCCGTGTATCGATCTTCGTGCCGTACTGCGGACGGGCGAGACAGACAATCATCATAGCCAAAGCACCGCAGACAAGCCAGAACTTCAGCTCGCGCCGCCAGGTTGAGACGTCAGGCATCAAGGCTTTCAGCAGATCCGGTTCGCCGTACTTACGCAGACGACGACGACGAAGCATATCCGTTGCATAATGCAGCAAGGCTAACAAAGGAATGATAGCCAGGAAATAAAGATATATGGGATTCTCGAATCTAAACACGGAATAATTTTACAATTTTACGATTATACAAATATACGATTTTATGAGGTCCAATTGTCATATTGTCCAATTGTCAAATCAAGGGATTTTCTTTAATATGGTTTCACGCAAGAGGAGCTCTAGGAGTAGCAGCAGACAAGCGGCTATGGCAAAGGGCGCAAAGGCCTCGTAGCGCTTGGAGTACTGCTTGACGTTCATCTTCGTCTTCTCCAACTTGTCGATTTCCTGATAGACTTCGCGAAGCTTCGCGTTGTTCGTGGCGCGATAGAACTCGCCATTCGTCGTGCTGGCTATGGCTGCTAAAGTCTTGGTGTCGATCTCTACGGGAATATTGATGTATTCGATGCGTCCTCCGACGGGATAAGGATAACGGGCTGTGCCGTTCGTTCCTACACCGATCGTGTAGATGCGGACGCCAAAGCTCTTGGCTATCTCAGCCGCTGTCTGCGGGGAGATATCGCCGGCGTTATTGGAGCCGTCGGTCAGCAGGATGATGACCTTCGACTTGGCTTTCGAGTCTTTTAGGCGGGAGATGGCATTTGCCAGGCCCATACCGATGGCTGTGCCGTCGTCCATCAATCCCCGTTGCACCATATCGCAGCTGACGTTCTGGAAGAGATTCAGCAGCACCGCGTGGTCAGTGGTCATAGGACATTGCGTGAAAGATTCACCCGAGAAGATGGTCAAACCGATATTGTCGTTCGGACGGCCTGCGATGAACTCCGACGCCACCTTCTTGGCGGCCTCTATGCGGTTGGGGCGCAGGTCCTCGGCAAGCATCGACGTCGAAATGTCCACACACAGCATGATATCAATGCCCTCGATCGTGCGGTCGCTCCACGAGTTGCTGGTCTGAGGACGGCAGAGGACGAGCACAATCATCACGAAAGCCAGGCATCGCAGCAGGAAAGGAGCGTGAATCAGATACTGACGGAAGCTCTTGGGGGCGTGACGGAAGGCTAACGTCGAGGACACCTGCAACGACGACTCACTTTGATGGCTCCTCAGCACATACCATAATATATAAGGTATAAGCAGGAGGAGCAGTAACAGAAGATATGGATTTGCAAATTGCATAGCTCTAACGGATTAAGTCAATAGTAAGATAGACAGCGTAAACGATGGCGACAACAGCCACTACCGTCACCACGCCCATCACGATCTTCATGGTGAGTGAACGGGCTTTGATCTGCTTGACTTCCTCAGGCACGATGACCTCCTCCTCAGGCGTATTGGGATCCACCTCAATCTTCGTTTGATTGATGAAATCGATGGCACTGACGAGATTGGCATCATTCTCGTTGATCATCGTGGTCCATTTTGCAAATTTCACCAGATCGGCGGTCGTGAAGAGCTGGCGCAGTTCGGCCAGTGCCGTCTCGTCCTGCTCCTGCAACAGCCGTTCGATAATTTCCGAAGAAGTCATCTCCATGGCATTGAAACCATAGCGCTCGCGAATGTAGTTGCGGAGGGTATCAGTGAGTTGCGTGTAGTACTCCTTGCTGTCCTCCTCAGCCCATTTGCGTTCGCCTTTGATGCGCTCAATCTCGTTCATGGCCACCTGATGGGCAGGCAACTTACGCTTGCGACGGATGATCTGGATGAGCGGTTTGTTCTCGCGCCAATGGGTATAGAGCCACAACAGGATGATCAGCAGCAGCTGGTTGATGACGAAGAACCAGATGACCGGCTTCCAGTCGTCCCACGAGAAGGGATTGCGCTGGATGTCCTTATTGGGGAAGAACTGATCTACATGAACGGTGTCAACTGGAATTGTCATCACCTTCAATGCCAACTGCTTAGACTGGTACGGTTGACCATCTACTTCAACCGTGAACGGGGGCAGCAGGACGAAAGCGGAGTCCCAAGCCGTAATGCTATAACGCTGAATGACCTGCATCCGTTTGCCATCGTCGAGCAGGGTCGTATCAGTACCTAACAGATCCACGACCTCGACTTGCTCGTTGATGGGTTGCATCGGACGGAAATCGGGCATCTTCACTTTCTGCTTGGCGCCGCAGGTGACATCGAGCGTCAGTTCGCGCTGCTCGCCGATGAGCAGCAGCAGCGTGTCGATGCGCGCTTCGAAGACGACCTGCGCAAAGCAAGAGAGGGGAAGGCAAGCGATGAAAATAAAGAATCTTATCTTATTCATGATCTCTGTGCAAAAAGATTGCGGAGAGCGACGACATAATCTTGATCTGTGCGTACGCTCACATGATCCACATTACTGCGCGTAAACGTGTCCTCGAGGCGTTCCTGGCTCTCGCGCCACCACTGACTATGGGCTTTGCGGACGCGCGAGCTGGAGGTGTCAACCCATTGTAGATGACCCGTCTCGGCATCTTTCACGCGCATCAGCCCCACATTGGGCAGCTCGGCAATACGACGGTCATAGACTTGCACTGCCACCACATCATGCTTACGGTTGGCAATGGTCAACGACTGTCGGAAATCGTGCTCGTCGATGAAATCGCTCAGCAGGAAACAGGTGCAGCGGCGCTTGATGACCTGCGTCAGGTACTCTACGGCTTGCTGAATGTCAGTGCGCTGGCTTTCGGGTTTGAAATCAAGCAGTTCGCGGATGATGTAGAGGATATGCTTACGGCCTTTCTTCGGCGGTATGAACTTCTCGATGTGATCCGAGAAGAAGATGACACCGATCTTGTCGTTGTTCTGAATAGCGCTGAAGGCCAAGGTCGCAGCGATCTCGGTCAGCATATCGCGCTTCGTCTGGACAACGGTGCCGAAGTCAAGACTGGCACTCACATCCACTAGGAGCATGACGGTCAGCTCGCGTTCTTCCTCAAACACCTTGATGAAAGGCTTGTTGAAGCGGGCCGTCACGTTCCACTCGATGTCGCGGATATCGTCGCCGTACTGGTACTCGCGCACCTCGCTGAACGCCATACCACGACCCTTGAACGCCGAATGGTATTCGCCAGCAAAAATGTTGTTCGAGAGTCCGCGCGTCTTGATTTCTATCTGACGGACACGTTTGAGTATCTCAGATGTTTCCATTATGGCACTTCTACCTTGTTGAGAATCTTTGAGATGATTTCCTCAGAAGTAACATTATTGGCTTCGGCTTCGTAGGTGAGCCCGATGCGATGGCGCAATACATCGTGAGCCACAGCACGCACATCCTCAGGAATCACGTAGCCACGACGCTTGATGAAAGCGAAGGCACGGGCTGCCAGGGCGAGGTTAATGCTGGCACGCGGAGAGCCGCCAAATTCGATGAAGTCCTTGATTTCCTTCAAACCATACTTGTCGGGGTAGCGCGTAGCAAAGACGATGTCGGCAATATACTGCTCAATCTTCTCGTCGAGATAGACCTGGCGCACGACCTTGCGGGCTTCAGCAATATCATTAGTGCTGAGCACGGGACGCACCGCCACCTGCTCGCCTGTGATGTTCTGGCGAATGATCTTCTTCTCCTCGTCGAGCTTCGGATAGTCGATAACCACCTTCAGCATGAAACGGTCCACCTGTGCCTCGGGCAGCGGATAAGTGCCTTCCTGCTCGATGGGGTTCTGTGTGGCGAGCACGAGGAAGGGGGCTGGCAATTTGAAGGTCTGCTTGCCAATGGTGACCTCGCGTTCCTGCATCGCCTCGAGCAGAGCGCTCTGCACCTTGGCGGGCGCACGGTTGATCTCGTCGGCGAGGACGAAGTTGGCAAAAACGGGGCCTTGCTCCACCATGAACTTCTCGTCCTTCTGCGAGTAGATCATCGTGCCGATGACATCGGCCGGCAACAGGTCGGGCGTGAACTGAATACGGCTGAACTTAGCGTCAATCAGCTGAGACAGCGTCTTGATGGCTAACGTCTTAGCCAGACCGGGAACGCCTTCCAACAGCACGTGGCCATCGGAGAGCAAACCGATGAGGAGGGATTCTACGAGATGACGCTGACCAACAATCACTTGGTCCATACCCGTCATCAGATTGGTGACGAAAGCGCTCTGACGCTCAATGAGGTCGTTCAGTGCGCGAATGTCAATAGATTCTGCCATTTTTCTTTTCTATTTTTTGAGTTAACTTATTTCTTTTCCAGTTTGGGGATTAACAGCGGCTTGTTCAAGGGCACGACATCGGGATTGTCGATGTGGTTCATGGCGCAGATGTACACATACAGGTTCTTGTCGCCATAATACTGAATAGCCATCTTCGTGAGCATCTTACCTACTTTCATCGTGTCGTTGGCGAGCACGCCGACGATCGCATATTCGCCGCCTTCAATCTGAGGATAGTCTGCGGCAGCCGAGAGGTCGGGTTTTGCATCGGTTTTTGCTTCGGGGGCTGCTTCGGGAGCTGCTTCGGGTTCAATATCATATTCAACAGTCACGCTATCGTCGGGAGCGGTAGCGACCTTGTCTGTCGATGAGGACACTGAGGCGGCAGGCTGTTCTTGATTGCTGCACAGTTCGGGCAGGGCAACAGGATGCCAATAATAGCCAAGGCAATAGCCGATGATGGTGAACAAAAGGGCGGTTAATACAAACCAAAGGGCGTTATGATGATTTTCCTTTTCCATGTTAGCGAATTTATTAACGGATTCTTTTGTTGGTGCAGCAGGCTCTAATACGATATTTTCTCTAGCCAGGTCATTCTGGACAACAGGTTCTGCTTCCTCGACGACAGTAGGTTCGGCAGCCGGTTCTTCTGCAGGCTGTTCTTCCTGAATAGCTTCAGGCTGTTCTGCTTCTGCTTCAGACTGTTCTGCTTCTGCTACAGGCTGTTCCGCTTCTGCTTCAGGCTGCTCTGCTTCTGCTTCAGGCTGCTCTGCTTCTGCTTCAGGCTGTTCCGCTTCTGCTTCAGGCTGCTCTTCAACAATAGTTTCTGCAGGTTGTTCCGCGGTTTCCGTCGCAGGCTGTTCCATGAGCGGTTGAATGTTCTGTTCAGCAACGTCAACGTCTTTTTCCACTGTTTCAGCCACTTCTGCTACGACTTCATCATCGGTAGCTTCCATGAGCGCCGTATCCGTACCTTCGTTGAGGATAACCGTTTCAAATTCAATGAACGGTTTGTTCACCGCATCGCGAAGAACGGGATCAGGCGTGAAGCTGACCTTCGTGTGTCCAGCAATCTCGAAATGCTCACCCGTGTTCACGTTGACGCTCTTTCGAGGTTCCACGTCAATAAGTTTGAACGTTCCTAAGCCTTTCACCTTTATGATGTTATCATGCAGTAGTCCTTCGTCGATCAAGGCGAAGAATGATGCCACAAATTCTTCAGCATAACGCACGGGCATGCTGGCACGGCGCGACAGCCCAGAGGCTAGGTCAGCCATGGTGACTCGTTTCTCGCTCATTCCTCGCCTCCTTTCTGCATACGACCTTTCATATTGGACGAGGGTTTGAATCCCAGCACCAATTTGGGAGGTACTAGCATGCGTTGACCAGAAGGACTGATGACAACACGTTCGAGGCGCTTCTTCACGTCGAACTGTCCGAAGTCTTTCACGAACAGCGAATTGCCCTCCTCGAGTTGCTCTGTCATCTCAGCAATCAGGTGGTTCACGAGCATTTGCGTGTTGCGCGTGTTCAAACCTTCCTTAGCGGATAGCGCTGCTATAAAATCCTTGTTATTCATAATTAAAACTAATATTTCTTACGATGCCAACGAGCCATAGAGGTCGAAATCGTCGGCACTAGTGATTATGATATCGTAGAATTGTCCGGTGATGAGCGGGTTGTCCTTCAGCGGTATCAGCACCTCGGGATCTACTTCCGGCGAGTCGTACTGCGTGCGTCCGACGAAGTATTCGCCCTCCGTGCGGTCGATGATCACGCGTTGTGTGGTACCGACCTTCGCCTCCTGCACCTCTGCTGAAATGCGCTGCTGCAGCCGCATGAGCTTCGACAGGCGCGCCTGCTTCACCTCTTCAGGGATATCGTCGGCATAATGTTCTGCGCTGTAGGTTCCTTCTTCTTCGCTATAGGCGAAGGCGCCCATACGTTCGAAACGTGCCCAGCGCGTGAAATCCAACAACTCCTCGAAAGCCTCATCCGTCTCGCCTGGATGACCAACCATAAGCGTGGTGCGCAGATGCAGGTCGGGAATCTCACGGCGTATGCGTTCCACGAAGGCATAGGTTTCTTCCTTGGTGATATGACGACGCATGGCTGTCAGCACGGGATCTGCAATGTGTTGCAAGGCGATGTCGAGATAACGGCAGATGTTCGGGTGACGCTTGATGACGTCAAGTAGTTCCCAGGGAAAGTCCGTTGGATAGCCGTAGTGCAGACGGATCCATTCGACGCCTTCGATGTCGGCCATCCGGTCGATGAGCTCGGCAATAGCACGACGGTGGTAGAGGTCAACGCCATAGAACGTCAGCTCCTGTGCGATGACATTAAACTCTTTGACCCCCATGGCCACCAGCTGACGCACTTCATCGAGGATCTCGTCCATCGGACGGCTCACATGAGCGCCGGTGATGATGGGTATGGCGCAGTAGGAGCAGTGGCGATTGCAGCCTTCGGAGATCTTGACGTAAGCGTAGTGTGAAGGTGTGGTGATGACGCGCTGCGGTTTCAGCGTCTCGTCCCAGGCTTCTCCGAGGTCTGCGAGGAGTTTCGGCCAGTCGAACTTGCCATACCAGCCGTCCACTTCGGGTATCTCCGCCTTCAGCTCGGTGAGATAGCGCTGCGAGAGGCAGCCCATGACGTAGAGCTTCTGCAAAGGAGGCAAGGAAGTGCTGACGGACAAACCGTCAGCCACAGAACCCGCTGCGGGGTACTTGCGCTGCCCCTGCTCGAGAATCACATTGATGCTCTCCTCCTTGGCATCGCCGATGAAGCCACAGGTGTTGACGATGCAAATGTCGCCCTCGGTGCGCTCTGGATCGTGCTGCACACGAAAACCGGCACGACGCAGTTGCGCCATCAGGCGTTCGCTGTCCACGAGGTTCTTGGAGCAGCCAAGGGTGAGAAGGTCAATAGAAGTAGCAGATCCTCCCCCCGCAGACCCAGCAGCAGATCCACCCCCCTGTCCCTCCTTATGAGGGAGGGGAGTAGAATGTATTGGTGTATTCGGGGTATGAGTCTTCATATTATTGCTTCAAACGAAATTTTAAAAAATATTCTTGAAGGTAACCGCTCCCTCCCTTAAGGGAGGGCGGGGTGGGTCTGTGGTGGATCTGCTGGTGGGGCTTTGCGGGGCTTTATTCTCCAAACAAAGAATTCACGAACTCTTTCCTGTTGAAGGGCTGCAGGTCTTCCATACCTTCGCCGAGACCGATGTAACGGACGGGAATCTTGAACTGATCGGAGATGCCGAGCACCACTCCACCCTTCGCTGTGCCGTCGAGCTTGGTGATGGCCATTGAGGTGACATCAGTGGCTGCGGTGAACTGCTTGGCCTGTTCGAAAGCGTTCTGACCTGTGCTACCATCGAGCACCAGCATCACATCATGCGGCGCCTCGGGCACTACTTTTTGCATCACGCGCTTAATCTTCGACAGTTCGTCCATGAGGCCCTTCTTGTTGTGCAGACGTCCTGCGGTGTCGATGAGGACCACGTCCACGTCGTTAGCCACAGCACTCGACAGGGTGTCGAAAGCCACGCTGGCAGGATCGCTGCCCATCTGCTGCTTCACGACGGGCACACCGACGCGTTCGCCCCAGATGACGATCTGCTCTACAGCAGCAGCACGGAAAGTGTCGGCAGCGCCGAGCATCACCTTCAGACCGGCCTGCTTGAACTGCCAGGCGAGCTTACCAATGGTGGTGGTCTTTCCGACGCCGTTGACACCAACGACCATGACGACATAAGGCTTCTTGCCTTCCGGAATCTGGAAGCCCTCGGTGTCACTGGTGTTGTTCTCGGTCAGCAGGGCGGCGATCTCATCGCGCAAGATGGCATTGAGTTCGCCGGTGCCAACATACTTGTCGCGCGCCACACGTTCCTGGATCCTACGGATGATGTTCAGTGTCGTATCGACGCCCACGTCCGAGGTGACGAGCACCTCCTCGAGGTTGTCCAACACGTCGTCATCGACCTTACTCTTACCTGCCACGGCACGCGTCAGTTTACCAAAGAAACTCTCCTTGGTTTTCTCGAGACCTTTGTCCAGCGTCTCCTTCTGCTGTTCCTTATTTTTGGAGAAGAAATTGAAAAATCCCATGTGCATTTCGTTTTAGCGGCTGCAAAGATACACAATTGTTCCTTAAGGAACAAGCGTTTTAGAAAGATTAAGACTTATAAAACTGCATTAACGTGGTTGTATAAAAAACTCTCCCCTGACTTCGAGAGCCAGAGGAGAGATTAACATTGATTCCGCAAGCGACACGCAAGGTGTCGACAAACGGATTTTCTGGAAGTTCTGTTTGCGAAGATTAGTTCTTGAAGAATGCCTCGACGGCTTCATTGGGAACCATTTTCTCATCGAAGGCGTAAGAACCTTTTTCGTTCTTCACCATCTTGATGACCTTTGTGTAGCTACGGCCATCGGTCTTACCTGTTTGCAGGGTTGCGACTGTCTTTTTTGCCATGGTGCTTCAGTTTTTACTTGATTTCCTTGTGAACCGTCATGCGCTTGAGAATCGGATTGTACTTCTTCAACTCGAGACGCTCGGGAGTGTTCTTTCTGTTCTTCGTGGTGATGTAACGGGAGGTGCCGGGGAGACCGCTCTCCTTCATTTCAGTGCATTCGAGAATCACCTGTACTCTATTGCCTTTTGCTTTCTTTGCCATTGTTGTTTACGTGTTAAGTGTTAAACGGATGGACAATCGGTGGCTTACTGCAAGTAACCCTTTTCGGCAGCCTGCTTGATAGCGGCGTCGAGACCGATTTTGTTAATCAAGCGCAGGCCAGCAGCCGAGATGTTCAGGCTGATCCAGCAATCTTCCTCTACCCAGTAGAACTTCTTGGTGAAGAGATTCACGTCAAAGACGCGCTTTGTACGGCGCTTAGAGTGCGACACATTATTTCCGTGCATCGCTCTTTTTCCGGTGATTTGACAGATCTTAGACATTTTCTAATCTTTCCTTTTTGTAACTTCCAAAAAATTACTTCTTCCAAACAGGGCGCAAAGGTACAGCTTTTTTCTGAATCCACAAAGTTTTCAGCCTCTTTTTTTCATTCTTCGCCCACGGGGAAGTCATTTTTGAGCTTTTCGAGGAGCATTTTGAGGGCAACAAGGGTCGCATGAGCCACATTTTCTTCACGTCCATCGTCGCCCGTGAGTTCGCGGACGATGACCTCATCCTTTGTTCCTACGGCCACAAAGATTGTGCCCACGGGCGCCTCCGGTCCTCCGCCAGGACCCGCAAAGCCGGTCACGGCTACCGCATAATCGGTCTGCAGGTGCTCCAAAGCACCGTTGACCATGGCGCGTGCCACATCTTCGCTCACGGCACCCTTCTCGTCGAGCATCTCCTTGGGAACGCCCAACAGCTGCTCCTTCAGTTCGTTGACATACGTGATGACGCCTCCGCGGAAGAAATTACTCGCACCAGGCACAGCCGTGATAGCTGCTGCCACGAGGCCCGACGTGCAGCTCTCGGCTGTCGAAAGCGTTTTGCCGGCACGCCACAGATATTCGCTGATCTCTCTTGAAATAACTTTTGCTTGTACGCTCATAATTTATGCACGACCTTGGTCGTTGTTTAAAGTTTAAGGTTTAAAGTTTAAAGCGCCACACGCGAGAAAGCAGGCGCTTCCATCGGACAGAAATCCTTGTCGGCATACTTGAAAGCACCGGTAATGGCAATCATCGCAGCGTTATCTGTCGTAAAGCTGAATTTCGGGATATAGATTGTCCAGCCGTAGCGGCGGGCGTGATCCTTGAAGGCTTCACGCAGTCCCGTGTTGGCGCTGACGCCACCGGCCACAGCCACGTGTTTTATCTTCAAGTCCTTGGCCGCGCGGCGTAGCTTGTTCATGAGGATATCCACGACGGTCTTCTCCAACGACGCCGCCAGGTCTTCCTTGTGATGCTCGATGAAATCGGGATCTTCCTGCAGCCAATCGCGCAGATTATACAGGAACGAGGTCTTCAGACCGCTGAAGCTATAGTCGTAGCCCGGTATAGCAGGCTTCGAGAAATGATAGGCTTCGGGATTCCCCTGACGTGCCAGACGGTCGATGATAGGACCGCCGGGATAGCCTAAGCCCATCACCTTGGAACATTTGTCGATGCACTCGCCCGCCGCATCGTCTATCGTCTGACCGATAATCTGCATATCGTTGTAGGCCTTCACCAGCACAATCTGCGAATTGCCGCCACTGACAAGGAGGCAGAGGAAGGGGAAGGGAGGAAGAGAAGACCCAGCAGCAGACCCACCATCTGCAGACCCACCCCCCTGCCCCTCCCTGTGAGGGAGGGGAGTAGAATGTTCTGAGCAGGCATCCGCTTTGTCTCCATTCTCCTTTATCTTCTCGTCTTGAGAGTGACCACTCTCCCCCTTAAGGGGGAGCGGGGAGGGGGGCTGCTCCCTTATAAAATGCGCCAGCACGTGCCCTTGCAGGTGGTTGACGTCAATCATAGGAATGCCTAATGAGGCGGCTAAGCCCTTGGCGAAGCTCACGCCCACGAGCAGCGAACCCATCAAACCGGGACCGCGCGTGAAGGCCACAGCGCTCAGCTCCTCCTTCGTCACGCCTGCCCGTTTCAGCGCCTGATCCACTACGGGTACTATATTTAATTGATGCGCGCGCGAGGCCAGCTCCGGCACGACGCCGCCGTAAGCCTCATGCACAGCCTGCGAAGCCGTCACGTTCGACAACAGGTAGCCGTCGTGAATCACTGCCGCAGAGGTATCGTCGCAACTACTTTCTATGCCTAATATGACTATAGGTTTATTCTTCATATTTCATTTTTCACTTTTCACTTTTTCATTTTTCGCTTTGTCAATGCGTCAGCACCTCCACCCCATGTTCGGTCATGACGAACGTATGTTCCCATTGTGCGCTGGGCAGTTCGTCCTCGCTGACGATGGTCCAGCCGTCTTCCTCGTCGCAGAACACCTCGTAGGTGCCCATATTGATCATCGGTTCGATGGTGAAGACCATGCCAGGGACGAGGAGCATACCGGTACCTTTGTGACCATAGTGATCCACGTCCGGCTCTTCGTGGAACTCCAGTCCTACGCCATGACCGGCCAGGTCGCGCACGACGGAGAAGCCGTTCTTGTGGGCGTGCTTCTGGATGGCATTGCCGATATCGCCGACATAGACGTAAGGCTTCGAGCACACCTCCTCGCCTATCTTCAGGCACTCCCACGCCACATCCACCAGCTTCTGTTTCTTTGCCGAGGTCTTGCCGCCCACGACATACATCCGCGAGGCGTCGGCGTAGTAGCCGTCGAGGATCGTGGTGCAATCCACGTTGACGATGTCGCCATTGCGCAGCACCTCCCATTCGTTGGGGATGCCGTGGCACACCACCTCGTTGACACTCGTGCAGCACGACCGGGGGAAGCCCTCGTAGCCCAGGCAAGCCGAAGTGGCGCCGTGGGCTGCCGTGTATTCCGCCACGAGATCATCGATTTCCTGCGTACACATGCCGGCATGGATCTTGTCGGTCAGCATATCCAGTATGCCCGTGTTGACGACTCCCGCCCGGCGGATGCCCTCGATCTGCTCGGGCGTCTTAATGAGTGCACGTGATGGCACTACCTTGCCGCGCTCCTGCGCAGCCAGGATGATACGGTCCATTTCAGTCAGTTCCTGACCCTTCGGCACCGTCCAAAACATCTTCTTTTTCTTGTTCACGGGTGCAAAGGTACGACTAACTGAGCGAAATGCAAAAGAAAACTCCGTTTTTCTTTTCTTTTACCCGAAAAATATTCACACAGGTGTGTCGCCTCCGAAGTTGCCTTATTTCAGAACTCAATGACGACGAGGCTGTAGGGAGGAAGAGAAAGGGAGGGGGTGAGGGATGTGAGGGTTGAGGGTTGGGGCTTAGCGTCGGTGGCATCCCAGTTGCCGGAGAGTGTGGTGATGCGGGCTGTGGCAGGCAGGGTAAGGGCTGCAGCATCAAGCTGAGCATCAACGGCGACGGGCAGGAGGTTGACGAGCTTCACGTAGGTGCGACCCGTACGGCTGTCGTGCACGGTGCTGGCGA